>Ga0325411_1009101_pt1 | contig 10657 bp, 3 predicted proteins | sample PopdelMetagenome_13_FD_206181 | JGI IMG/M metagenome (GOLD analysis project Ga0325411, IMG submission 206181) | Populus deltoides microbial communities from Bellville, Georgia, United States - Xylem-PdIQD-R4 | ecosystem: Host-associated > Plants > Phyllosphere > Stem > Wood/Secondary xylem...
TGATGGTGAGATATATATTGTCTAAAATCTTTGTATTATAGAGGTGTTATGTAATTCTCATTTCTGCTCTTTGTACAATATAATTTGTGTGAGGATAAGAAGCTTTTTGGTCTGCGAAAGCCTGAGAATTTTTTCCCGGATTGGCCTTGGGTGATTTTTGCTGCTAGAACTAGAGTAGAAACCGCCTTTTCTGTTTATTTATTTATTTATTTATTCTCGAGAATTAGAACTAGAGATAAAACCTGGATTTTTTTATTATTTAATAATTTTTGTTAAAAGAGTTGCAGAGAGGCATTTGTTGGTGTGGCCTCGCAGCCGATTGATCTCCTGCTGTCTCTTAGTACCAATTTTGTACTGTCATGCTTTTACCCGTGAAGGCTTGGAATGATTTTCTGACCATCAACGAATAGGAAAGGCCACAAATAAATAAATAAATAAAGTGAAGGAAAAAAGAACAATGACACAATGAATTTGCCATCTGAAGGACAGCCAATGGAGAACTCCATGTCAGCAGCAGCAGCAGCAGCAGCAGCAGCACTACCTAAAGCTAAGCTGACATGAAAACCAACCAGAGACAAAATAGACTCCATAATCCAAGTTATGACCCTTGCAAGGGGTTGGTTAGAGGCGAGTGTTTTTGTTTGAATGTATTAGATCGACGTGTTTTAATCAAAGTCATGACTGTCATGGTTTACCTCGTGTTCTTATAGCTTGCACAATCTTGAAACACTTGTTCTTATACTTGTTTCAAGGAATAATTGTATATTGATATCACAAGTTTGTTAAAAAAATACTTTTGAAAAAATTTAATTTTTTTTTTTCTTCTTTGCTTCAAATTAATATTTTATTTTTAATATTTATTTGATGTGTTAATGTCAAAAATAATTTTTAAATAATAAAAAATATATTTTTTTAATACTTTTCCAAGTAAAAAACACTATGAAAAATAACCATAACTACACTTCCAAACATCTTTGTACAAAACTCAACCCAACAAATTAAACCATGGCCTTAAGATTTAAGGTTTAGACTGGACAAGATTTTAATAAAAATAAAAATAACCTGATTAAAAACTCAAGTTGACTCTTGAACCAGTAACAACCCATGTGACCTCTTTTTTTTTATTTTTTTCTCTTAAAATAATGTTATTTTTATTTTTATATATAAAAAAGGTTGACCCGGGTGACCGAGAGTCTCAAAACTATGCTTTCAACTTCATCATGAAGTAACCCTCTAAATATAAGGCAGGATCAGTCACAAATAAGCCTGGCATGCCAATCTAATCTTACTTGATTCTGACATTCAAAAGAAAATTGAAAAGAAGAGCAAACCTAAGGCATAACCATGTAAAAGACGGTTATGATAATTATCTTTCAGGGTAACCATTATTGAAGATTTTCAAGCATAGGTGTTCCACATCCACATTACCAGCGTTGTTTCATTCAGTCAAGCAATTGCCGCAATAATTGTAATTTCACACAAATACCGTAGTAATTCTAAATATTCACAGCACGCATAGAAGATAAGCATACGCCTGGCACATGCTTCATATGCTCAAGGGAAACTAAAATACATTAATAGCTAACCATTTAGTCTTCTAAAATCAGTAAAGTGATATATTATATCCGTAATTTTTTCCTCTGACAATCGAGATCTGAAAAGCCTTACCCAGGATTTGGTTTCAACTGAAGGCGTAAGACAATGCTCCGCGAAACCCTATTATCCACTTTAATCATGTCCTTTATACAGGCATGACTTGGACTGATACAATTTTAGACCTACTTCCAGAGCTTCCTTCAACTCCCAGGAAACTCCGTTGTTAATGTCATAGCTATCAAGAGTAGATGATATCATACCAGTTAACCTCGCTTTACTGGCCTTTGAACATAAGACTTGTTGGGATCCTCGGTCTTGAGTTTAGGTGGTCGAATCTCTCCCTTTTTGCCCTGCAAACAAATTAAAAGGAAACAAAGTTTCACCCCTGGTTTTATTGCTTGCTTAAAAAAAATAGTAGAAACTGTTTCTCATCTAGGCTCAGCAAAATCAGTCTATATTCTCACCTTCTTTCCTGTCTTCATAAAATCTCTCCAGCTTGAAACCTGATGATGACCAACAATGGCAATAATAATCAATGTGATGCCACACAATGATGTAAAGCTAAAAATCTCTAATTGGCAGAGCAAACACTTCTCAATAGACACCATTCTACTTTTGAGGGGAGGCAGAAGGAAAAGAATAAAAAAAGTGATTCAAAGTATATACAAGGAAGACAACAACAAAAGAAGTGGTGTGCACGATTGCATTTAGTTACCATAAACATCCACTTATCAACCAGGGAAACTGCAAATTTCTGATATTTTGTATTTGAGTTCTAAGACTTCAAAATGAATCCTTGTAAATTTGCTGCTGATGTGGTTTAAATATGGATGTAGACTAAGACATGAAGATGAGTATGAATAACAAACTGCGTAGTCCCTTTCTCATCTCTAATGGCCATGGTATGCCTCGTAAACTAAGTTTTAATGGTGAAAGTAACAGACTACAGAGGTATTTTAAGATGGCCAGAAGCATCATTTAAATGGGTAAAAGTGATGCTCTTCACAGGAACCACAACATGCCAAATCGCATCTTCTTCTTTTGATCTAACAACTAGAGGACCTTATCACCTATGCCCGTCCGCATCCAGTTTTACAGTATAAAAGTTAATCAACCTTTTCAATTTTCTTTCATGAGTAGATCTACCAGCTAACAAGTGAATTTTATAGAAAGTTGCTATCAAAATTATTCGATCAGAAAAACCCTAAACATTTTACTCTCCTGATTAGTATGTAGTCAAAATGACAAGGGGAGATTTTCAAAAGACCAGAGAAAAGAATGGAGAGGATGATATCTTATATATGAAAAATCCAAACAGAATCACTTTTTGTTGTCTAGAAAACCTGTTTTAATTTTCAAAATTGTTCATGAAAAATAAATATATAAATAAATAAAGACAATAATACAACAAAAGTTGTTTTATTTCTTTTTTTTCTAGAAAAAATAATAGAAAACCGCAATGATACAAAACAACACCTTTGAAATATGAATTCAAATTTTATATGCAGCAAGACATTCCAATTCATGCACTTGTTGAACAATATTAGTCAAAGAACTTGGATCTATCAGATATTGTAACCCTTAGGCATTGGAAAATTGAACAAGCATATAATCAAGGAAATAAAAGTTTAAACTCACAAGTTTCAAAGGTTCGCCAAAGGAAATTAAATTTGGAAAAAAAAAATGTAGAACAAACCCTCTTTTCTCTTGTTCCTTCCCACTGCTCCTCATGTTCACGCTTTCTCTTCCACATCTCCTTTTGTTCTTCTTCATCCTTCTTCAATCTACCTTCCTCTTCTGATATCTAAATGACAAGAAAGAGGATCATGAAAATGCACAACTTTAAACAACAACACAGGTAGCATAGGAGAAAATAACTGATCTTCCAACATACCCTCATCTGCATTTTCCTCCTCCGCCATTCTTGATCAGTTAATATTTCTCGAACCTTCAATTTGAGCTCCTGCTGGAACTCCTCTGACAGTTCGTATTGTTGATCATATTTTCCCTGTTCACATAAGAGGAAAGAATTCATCATATGACCCTCAAAATAAAAGGAGAAAATAGAGGTTCGGTTCCATAGATGGTCAAGTTGTGGTTGACAACAAAAGCCAGTGCGGTAACTACTTTCTTTGAACCAAAAAAAAATCCTTCAATAGATACCAGGAACTCCAAACAAACATGGCAAAATTATTAAAAAATATTTGAAAGTAAAGGATGCTAACTCAAGATTAATGAAACTATCAGATGGAAATTTTCTTCAGTATATTCACAAGGAATTCAGTAAATGTCGATTTGAGAAGATAAAAATTTAACTCAATTTGACTTCAAAATGGCAATAAACAATACAGGTAACACAAACAAAAGGTCTAAGAGATGGAAGGGGAGTAAGCGGTGAGAAGGAAGACAATACGGTAAGATGAGAATCAGCACTCAAATGAATACCAGCAACACAAATTCCACACTAAAAAAAACATTGATTGCATGTCAATTTTTACCTTTTGATTTTTGAAAGAAGTAATTTGCAAAACCATTGTCAATTCTCATTTTTGAAGCTAAGGCAATCATTGTTTATTCTCTACAAGTATTGTTTTACCTTGAGAAACTTTAGCAACAATGATAACATTTTTTTTGGTAGCATTTGATTTAAGGTAAATGCTCAACATTGCCCAGGGCATAGCAAAATTACAAGAGCTACCCACAAGTTTCTGGCTTTGATCAATAACTCTTCAAATTTTCAACTGCCAAGTAAAACTTGACAGAAACCTCATTTTAAGTGTTCGACAACTAGAGGGAATTGAGAAAGTTTTGCAGTGACTGTAGTTACCAAATCTTCTCTGTTTTTTTTTTTTTTGGGATAAATTGGGGAGATGGGGTGTTGAATATGTAATTCAACCATTTGCTCGAAACCTCTAGTATCCAACCTAAAAGATATTTCATGTTAATTCTACATCAAGAATGATCAATTGGCACGAACACAAGAAGCAATCAATGGCAAATATATAATTAAAACCTCACAGACCTCGTCAACCAATGACTTTATTTTGGAGGCTGTATCTTTCTTCAACTGCTTCTTCCTCTTTGCTCGAAGTTCTTCTGCAAATTCACATTACATTATTTATAAGCTCTTCATAAAAATCAATTTGAAAAATGAAAAAAAAAAAATACAAGAAGAAGAAGAAAAGAAAGAATAGACAAAGTGAACAGAAATGCTGAAATTCAACATCAGGAATGCACTAATTCAGCATGCAGAGGACAATAAATATAGAAAACACAATGCCATGCTTTTGGATATTTCAGCATATACCCCTTCAAATGTGGCTACAGAAGTAGCAATTCTCATATCAACTTGGAAAATGCAAATACATCTTAATTAAGGGCCAAATGTGTCTGCCACATAAGATGGATGATACATACACGATATATGCTCTAGCAACAAAGAAAGGGGAATAGGAAAATAAACAAGATGCATAAACAAACACGAAATCACCATTAACATTTGCTTTTTTGTTTCAACAAAAATTCATCTGCAATCCATTAAAACAGTAGGGGGAAAGTAAACCATCAAATCTCTAGCACTAACCTTTTGCTGCATTAACCTGGGTAAGAACATAATCTCTTTCTTGTTCTTCAAGTAAGAGTTGCTGGGCTTTTGCCAATGCTGCTCACAAGTTAATGATGCCGTGTGAGTGAGCCATTAAAGTATGCTTCCAGAAGAAAACAATTTCCAAGTTATGTATCAATACTTAATGCACACATATGGTTATGATTGTTATTCCTTATCTGTTCACATGATATATGGATTACCAATCAAAAAGCCATCCGGAAACAGTTCATCACAAATTACAAACAACCATCAAATACACAACACATTGGAATGATAGTCTCTTTAAAGATCAGAGTTAAGTCGAGCATAGCATAACCAAAGTCTAAAACCTGTAACAGCGCCAGTGAGGTCATTCTTCAATTTTCTGATTTTCTGCTTTAGAACAATGCATATCACTTGTAATCCTTTAAGTCCTCATCCAGAAAGTCTGCTTTCTGGCACAGTAACTCTCTTGCATCACTGTGGCTAAAAGACAGAAGAATATTTTTGTGGGGGTAGATCACAACTATCTTAATTTAATCTCAATAGGAAATATATTCTTAATCATTTCCTAATTTTGATCTTTTTGAAGAAGGAGACTTATTGCTTGTCAGTTGTGCATATAGCTTCTAAGAGCTTTACCAAAGGTCCAAAGCTAGTCTTCCATAAAGCAATAAGTTTATCTGGATACAAAATCTAACATTTCCGGCCCATTTTTCAACCACAACACCAAGAGAAAATCAAATTACCATCAATATGCCATCATTTACTATCTCCTCTTTACTTCAAATCATGATGCACCTTCACACTGCCAGTTTCATTATGCCGAAGAAATCATATCACAGCGAATTATAAAAATTACAACTTCCTGTAATTTATCTACACTTCATGTCTGGAAATAGCAGTTGTTATTGCGTTAGCCAGGTTTTCTCAATATGTATAGTTCTACTAATATGATGGATTGAGCTAAGTTCACGCTGGGCTGGATCTGGATCTGGATCTGGATCGAGTTTGGTTTAAAATATTTGGCCAGATACAGTATTTCCAGGTCTAAACTCGATTTGTCCAAAACATGGCAGAAGACCTTAAGTTGGAGTTGACATCTTTTCAAGTCAACGCAAAAGTTCGTATTTCCAGTTTGTGAATAGAAAATCAATATGATAAAAGATAACGAGCCAGTCACAATATTCATGTTCTCACAAACCATGCAAGATATAATGAATAGAAAAATTTACCACCAAAAGCTTCTTTTGCCTGTGGATGCTTGCACTTATCAGGATGAACCAACAAAGATAACTGCATGAAATTACACGCAAAGCATGTAAAATTGTGAATAAGTTGCTAAATAATGAACACAATAGTAAAACAGTAAATCCCATCACCTAGATGAGAATAATTACCTTGCGATACTGCTTTTTGATATCCTCTGGAGATGCTTCAAATGGTAAATTTAGATACTCAAATGGGTTTAACTTGAAGCATGAAAGAATCCTAAAGAGTTTTAAAATTTTTCCAAGGAGACAAAAATAAATTAGAACAGAAATCGAATGAGAAGTTTGCATTTTAAACATTACACAAGGAAATAGCATCTAAATAGCATCAAATGCTATCACATGGATTTCCTCCCCTTCCCTTCCTCTCCAATGACATATTTGCTTCTATGATAATGCAAATCAGTATAACTTATTGAGATGAAGGATGGAGATGAATCAACCAATGGATGCTTATCAAAATACTGAATAAAAACAAAAACAAAGAAGAAGAAAACTTTACAAAAACCCCGAGTTGTTTCAAGGGTTTCTCAATGTAGAAGATTTCAACTCTTTTTTGTTCAAATTCTCCAAATTTCCTAAACCATCTCTTTCTAAACATTCCAATGGAGCATTATTTTACAACAGATTACGATGATATGATTAACTGTTCAAAGATCATTCAATCACTCAAAATAATATCATCGATCTTTAAAAATTAATTAAATGAATTCAAGTAAATCAAATGTTTATTTCTCAAAAATTAATATTATATGAGTGAATAAATAAATTGAAGTAAAAAAATAATATTCAAGCACAAAATTCACAATTTAATCTCTATAATTAACACATCAAATAATCAATCGATCGAAAAGAAAAGAAAAGAAAGGCAATATCCAAATCACAGGCAAGTAAATAGATACAGTTTTTGGTTCAAAATCATAAACCCTAATTAAAACGCCAATTACGATTCAAATGCATGTATATATACATAAATAGAATTAATTAATTACACAGAGAGAGACCTGGTGACTTCGTTATCTCGCTCGACTTCGCTGACTTCGGCGAAGAAGCTCTTGAGAAGCATATCATCGTAGGCGGTGGTGGAGCTTGCTTCTCCCATAGCGCTCGCTTTTAGCTGCTTTTACTCTCTCTTTCTCTTCCCCGCTGTATGGTCGTTTTCTTGTTTCGTGCTTCTCTATCTATCTTTTCTAGGTTTTTCGTTGGTGGAGGTCCCTGTGATCCAGTGATTGAGTCATATTGGACCCTATGGTTCTACAAAATGCAATTGAATCCTTTTAATCTTAATGCAAAATTAGTTTCTCCAAATAACATTTTTGAAACCTTGAATTCCATTCAAAGCTTTTAATGAACCTAAAGTTAGTATTAAGAATTGAATTTCAAATAAAATTTAATCTTTAAAAATTATATAAAAATAAATTAAAAGTTAACCTCTTTGATGTATAATTTCAAATAAAAAAAATTTAATATTAAAACTAGTTTTTTTAAAATACTCATCAACCCATATCTTTTTTTAGAAAAAATTGAGAAAATAAAATGAAGGGTATGAAAGTAATATAAAAAACAAAATTATTTGAATTTCAACTCAGTCTTAAGTTATAAATTAGGTGATTTAACTCAGTTGATCAAAATGACACTGTTTTATTAAAAAAAGTTAAAATAATATTATTTTTTAAAAAATTATTAATGAATTTATACCGGGTCGGTTGATTTATTGAATCAACTCCCACTCAGTTTTTTTAAAACCTAGCCTGGATTAGATCTTTGATTAATCCACCGAGCTAAGCCATATCAAGTTTAATAATACTAATAAAAATTATTCAAGTGATCAATACAAGATAAATCCAGTATGAATATCAAAATTAGGTAATAGTTAGTGTAAGTAAATTAATTTTGGTTTCCAATAAAAATATACTAGAAATCTGACACGTGAATTGTCATCCATAATTCTCCAAATTTTTTTTTTAAATTTTCTCTTTTCAACATCAGAAAATTTAGCAAATTATCATTTTAAATAATAATTGACCTAGGGAGAGGTTGAATTTGTTATAAATCCAAACTATTAAGGACCTAATTGTGGTTATAGTTTAAAATGAGTGACTCAATGAGCAACAGGGACCTCTTAATTTCGAAAATCCAACACTTCTATTTTCTTCCTCCTCCAAATATTTTGATGACTCGTAATTCACGGCCGTGAAAAAAAAAAAAAAACTTCTTCATACAATATTATCATTATTGGACCGAACATTAATCCAATGGCGGTAGCGGATTTGCTGTGGAAATCTGGTGTTCGGTTCCTTTTGTAGAGATGGCAGCGAGTAGACATTGGTGGGGTTTATTTATATTTGTACCTTATAAATTATTTTTGAAGTAAAACAAATTAGATATTTATATTTTATTCATAAGAATTGAGGTATTTTTATTATTATTCATTGTACAACTATTAATTATTATTTAATAAAATATAAAATAATAATTATATATATATATATATATATATATATATATATATATATATATATATATATATATATATATTAAATGAAAGATGTAAATAGCATATTGAATTAAATGGATCAATATCTATTGAATAATATTTATTATTTATTAAGTAAAAAAAAAAACTCATATATTTTAGTTCAGTATTTAGGTTAAAATTAAATTGACATTCCTATCTTTTTGGGTGCATGGTTTTTTTTTTTATTCTAATATTTTTTACAAGTGCATGACATGCCATAAAATCTATGGTGGATGGTGCACAACCTGTCAAGGTTTAAACCGGTTGGGTTATCAATATTCAAATTGAGTTCAATCAAATATGACTAGTTCATTTACACATATATGGATACATAATTTTAACAAGCATCTGGAATTTAACATGCATATATAAATATTTGATTTTAATAAATATATATAACTGGGTATAATTTTTATTTAAAATATTTTTACAAAAAAAATATACAAACTTTTGATTCTTCCCTTGAATTTGATACATGACGACTTGATTTATTTGTGAAATCAAGCCAAAATTTGTGCCTTATAAGAACGTGAATTTAAGTGTGTATTGTGAAGTGAGATTTGATATTTTAAATAGTACCTTTGATTTGTCTTTAAAGTATTGTCGAAGAACTTTTATAGAACTTTTAGGCTTGATCCAACAAAACTTTTGTAGATTTCAAGCGTAGATGAAAAAAACTTGAGAGCTCTTAAGTGAGCTTCCTTGTTTTGAAGAAAATTTTGTATCCTCAAGAGTCCTCTTTTTTTTTTTTTTTTTTTTGTCTAGGTTGAGATCCTTTATTTATAATGGTTTGTCTCTCAAGTCCTTTTCTAAAGGTACATGATATTATTTTTTGGTTGATTATTATTTATGAGATCTTATATTTATGATAAAATATTTTAAATATCTCATCCCATGTATTAATCTTACATTGATCAAGAAATATATGAAGACCTATTTATTTTTCATGTAATTTATTTTAATTTTATTTTATCATTTCATGTAAAAATAAAATAAGAATGACACATTCTAAAATTTGATTTGTAGAACTTTTTTTTTTGTTCCTACATATATCTCCTCGAAATAAATTCACTCACACTAAAAATTAATTGGGCATATCTAGAAAATATGGTTGAGAGGGTTTTATAATTTGAATATATTTTTTTGACTAAAATTTAATTTCATCATATTAAATTTTCATAATAAATTAATATAGACATATTTTATCATGAAAAGATAATAGAATTATTAAAATTAAAAATTTAAGGATGAACTTATCAAATCAAATAATTGAATTAAATTAAAGTTCAATGATAAATTTAAAATGATTACATATAGGAAAAATAAAATGTGTCCTCCAACAATTTGGACCGGACTGCATGATTTTTTTCCCACTATAAATGGTTACTTACTTACTGCCACATCTTGTATTAAAGGCTTCGTCATCTTGGATTGGGTAAAAAAAATTAAAAAATTGATTAAATTAAAAAAATTAAAAAAATAATTAAAAAAACTAAACCTTAAAAAAACAAATTAAACCAATTAAAATTTAAAAAAACCAACCGATTCGAAAAATTTGTGCAGAGGAGGAGAAATTTGTGCAGTTATGTTTCTTTGAATGGAAAGGAAAATTTAACTCCCTATGTGCCTGTTTCAGAAGAGGAAAAGAAACAGCAAACCCACCTTATTTTCACAGAACAAGAATCC
>Ga0325411_1009105_pt1 | contig 10656 bp, 8 predicted proteins | sample PopdelMetagenome_13_FD_206181 | JGI IMG/M metagenome (GOLD analysis project Ga0325411, IMG submission 206181) | Populus deltoides microbial communities from Bellville, Georgia, United States - Xylem-PdIQD-R4 | ecosystem: Host-associated > Plants > Phyllosphere > Stem > Wood/Secondary xylem...
AACGAATTTTTTTCATCTCTAAACAACAATTTTATCATAATTATCTTTGTATTTTTTATTCTACAACAACAATTAAACACTATTTTAATTTATCAGAATATGTGTAGGAGAGAAACATGATTTCGTATGCCAATCTAAGGACAGCATGTAGAGAGAAAATTTATCCATATACATATCAGTTCATATGAAAATGGTTTAAATTAAATTCAAATAAAAAGACTTAATCTCATTAAAAAATTACATACTATAAAAATCATAAAAATATTACCTAAAGATACTATAAAAATGAAAACTGGATAAAAAGGGAATACACAGGGCCGGTGACATACACGCTGGGGCAGGCATAGGAGAGAGACAAAACCAGAAAAAATAAGCTGCATGGAATAAGGAACAGGAAAACATGTGTAAAGGAAGGTGCTTAGATTGCACCAAGATACATCGTTTTGTCGTATCCATGTCAAATCCTAATCATTTATTTGTCTGCTCATGAATTTGCTAGAATTTTGGAGGACGACAAAATCATATCGCCAAGATTTTCCTTTTTTTTTTTTTTTTTGTATCCTCGTGCTTCAACCCATACTTCAGCCTCCTTTTAATCCTTACTTTCTAGCTACAAAGGGAATTTGGATGGCTGGGTGGGACAATTTTACCACTTTCATGATCCTTATCAATAGGCTTTGTTTTTATCCAATTCCCATTGAGAATCAAAAGAAAAGGGTAAGTACTGTCGCTTTGATCTGTATATGTCATGCTGATCATCAAAACCTAATAATTTGAAATCTTTGTGTTTAATTTTCAAAATAATTTCATCCAATGGGATCTGTAGATTGGCTATTTCATACGGCCATGATGTCCATTGCAGCATAAATTGTTTAATGTTATAATGCTAGTTATGAGAATCTAATTCTTTTTATATAAGTAATCTATGCGTTAAAACCGATCTGATTTTAATTTTCAATGAAAGTTAAAATAGTTATTTAGAGTTATATTTTTATAGTATTTGATTATTATCTTGGAATATAGAAGACAACATAAAAGATATATTTACTGTGTTTCCTGTTTTGAATGTACAGAAAATTTATTTCAAAATTGTTTCATAAACATATTTATTATCTTTCTATTTCTTTAATTAAATACATCTTTGTTTTTCTTATATTTTACTCTTACGTTAACACTATTAATAGAATATAATTAAAAAAAAAAAGACAACGGTCCTTAAAGTTAATTGACATTAACATTCTATTTTTTATTTATAAAAAATCTCAAGTTTGAAACTCCATCTTTATGTTTACAAATAACGATGAAGATGTGCTTGGCGGCTAGGATCTCATCACAGAGAATGTTGAGAGAGCAAAAGGGGGGAGGGTTTGGGGACCCTTGAAGGGATAGGTACCTAATCACACACACAATTATTTAGTAAAAACATAAAGGTTTTGTAAGGAAATTGGCCCTTCGAGGCATAAATACCCGACAACCCAAGGATTATCATTGACTTAATTACTTAATTAAACTATAGTTAAGCAATCTTATGGAAGACAACGTGTATTAGCCCTTACCTTTTCTTCTCCTTTTCCTAGAGAGCGATCCAATTACCTGCGCACAAAAACCATCAAAGAGTTCCACAGAATTCCATGGAAGAGCAACAAGCAATATATTAAGAGAAGACAGCATATGTGCTTGCTAACATTTTGGGCACTTATTAACATATTAGTCACGTAAAGCAAGATTAAGAGAGAATAGTACCGAAGTTAAAGGCTATTAGATGAGGTATAACTCGAATTAGCAGCAAGTACCGTGAAGAAATCTCTAGCTCTCTCGGGGGAATATTGGAAAAGTTGAGAGGAGAGGGAACAAGAATTACAGTGGGATTGATTAATTCTTAATTACTTTGTTAAATATTAGAGCAATCTTTATTTGGTACAGCCATATTCCCATTCATTCATCCAAGAAGAATAAATACGGTGTGCAATGAGAAGGGTATTTATTCCTTTTAACTTACTAGATTTTATTAAACATATCTTTTGAAATGGTTTTGTTTTTTAATGATTAATTTTGATAGCGACTCTGAATTACGTGTATTAGAAGGTCATGAAAGCTCGGAAAAGTATCTCCACTCAATATTGATTATAAAAATTATATATTCACATCAGTGCTAAACATCTACTCAATGATTATAAAGTAAATGATATTGTCCATCTATATCATATACGATCCCCTTTTTTCTTTAAAATTAATATCTATATGTTCTAGACAATACACAATCATAATTTATAAAAAATATCAATCAAATAAGATATTTTATCTGATCAAACCTCGAACCTTTATTAATATACTTTGATATAATTAAGTTTTTAAATGATAAAAACATATCAATTTTAAATAAGTAAGAACACTCAGATTTACAGAAATTAACTACTAAGGATAGTAATAATGATTCTAACTCACAAGAAAAATAGATTATTCATATATATACACAAGAATTTTTAAGAGATTAAAATTATTTTTCATATATGTGTTAATGTTTAATTAGTATTATAAATTTAAATTTCATTATAAATCTAATATAAAAACTTATGTTAACTAACCGACTAAAGCCTCCCTAATGCGGGATTATTCCTATTCTTGTTATTATTATAGATATTGTCAATTCATCATCCTCACCGATGCTAAAAAACACCCTTAGGCTTCTTTGAAACTGAAGTTTGTGGACTTCGAATTCCTAATCTACAAAATGGCCTGTTCATATATGGGTTTGATTTCCCTACCCAATTCTCCAAGCCCAACACTTTGCTTGACCAAATATAGCCCAACATGAGCTCATAACCAATTTTGATGGGATTAAATTTTGCCCCATTCCATGTCTGTTCGATAATTTGCTTCTCTTTTGTTCATCTCGTGACATCCCCTTAATTAGGAAATAATTTGAACATGAACACCGAAAAACTTTCATTGCTTTCAGTGGCCTAGAAATCTGCATGGTCAAAATAAAGTTATTAAACCTAGCTTTACTCGGGTTATAGAGTTAAAAGGTTAATTTTAGTTAATTTTAAAAAAAAATTAACCAAGTTTTGATTAGGTTTCAATATCAAGTTAAATTAACCTAATTTAATTTAAAACTTAACCCAAGTTAAAGAGAAAGATTGGAGAATTATCGAGATTCATTTGATTTAAAATACAAATAATCATACATCATTCTAAATAATATCAATATCGAAATAAAATGTTTACCATTGTAAAATTAGTAGTCAAATTTGTTAGAAAATAGGACTAGATTGGGAACAAGGGTTAGATTAATTAGATGGAAGGTTAGGTATTTACAGTGCAATCCTGACAACACTCAGATAGAAAGCTCTAAATTTAGTCCATGAAAGCATTTCTAATAATCAACAACTCTCTAAAACCACGTTCCATTGTTAAAGCCCAACCAAACAACACATCATGATTGATGACATGCAAATTCGAAACCTCATATCCTGATCTGTGAGAGAAATTCAATCTCAGCCATCAATTGGTCAGCATCTTATTTCTGGTCAACATCTCAACATGCCTATAAAGGTCTCAGCATTATCTGCTTCGAATTCCAACAGAAGAGATAATAATATTAATAATAAGGAGGAAGGGTTTGGCAGCATCCTTTCACAAAGATGGATTCCAAGGTCTCTTCCCTCCTCTTCATTGCAATCTTGTGCTTAATCTCCTCAACCTCCACGGCCTTCAACATCACCAAGATCCTTGCACAATACCCTGAGTTTGTTAGCTTCAATGATCTCCTAACCCAAAGCGGGCTCGCCAAGGAAATGAGCAGCCGAGAAACCATCACTGTGCTTGCTCTCGATAATAGCTCGATTGGTGGGCTCTCTGGAAGACCCTTGGACATTGCCAAGAGGATCTTGAGTGCGCATGTAATTCTTGATTACTATGATCAAATAAAGCTTTCAAAACTTAAAAAGGCCAGCACTATCGTCACCACCTTGTACCAAGCTAGTGGCGCTGCAGATGATCGACAAGGTTTCTTGAATATTAGCAGAACTGCTGATGGAATCAAATTCGGTTCAGCAGTGAAAGGTGCTCCTCTCGTCGCATCACTTGTGAAACCCGTATACGCACAGCCCTATAACATTTCGGTGCTCCAAGTCAGCGAACCTATTGAGGCTCCAGGGATTGAGAACATGGCTCCTCCACCACCACCTGCTGCCGTTCCCAAGAAGGCACCAGCTCCAACTGCCAAATCTCCTTCCAAGGCTCCTGCACCATCCAAGGTGGAACCATCCACTCCAACTGAATCACCGACCGAGGGGCCAGTGGCTGCTGATGGACCAGTAGCTGATGTACCCACAGCCTCTCCATTGGCTGATGCACCAATGGCAGATGAAACAACTGCTGAAGCTGCGTCTTCACAAATGCATGCTGGTGGTGCCGTCGTGGTGATAGGATTGCTGGCCTGCATGATGGGTTTTTGAAAGGCAAGCAATAGAACAAGGCAGAAGAAAAACTAGGTAAAAGAATGGAGAAAACCGAAGCTGGATAGCATGGAAGTTAGCACAACAATCAATGTCTTTTGTGCTACATTTGATTACATCCCCCTCCAATCACCTCAATTTGAAATGAAGTTGGAGGCCTCATGGGGGCATACAAGTTTAGTCTGATTTATACTTATATATTGCAAATTCAAATTTTTTACATGCTTTATGAACATGCCTTGATTTTTCATCAACCACAATTTTTCTTCTTTACCTTTTTATGATAGATACTAGATGCTGTGTGTGCATATCAACCCTTGCAGTGCTGTAGCTAAAGCGTCAAGTATCCTGCCTGAGGAGGGCAGTCGGGCCTTATTGCTGCCAAGATTTCACAGCAATTTGACAGGAATTATATGATCTGGAGTGTATTTGGTTAACAATCTTACTTGAACATTCTGATGAAAATCAGAAAACAAATTGTAAAATCAAGCTCCATAATCAAGACAATGATCAAACATCGATCCGAAGAACCACTTTCCTGAATTCATTAGCTGTGGTAAAAACATTTCAAATACACAAACATGAATCCGCTTGTCCGCACAGGCTCATCTTATGAGCTTGTCAAGAATATCCAAAATGGCCGTAAGGCTCACCTTAACAGAATCTGAAGAATAATTAGGAAATGCATAATCATTAATCCACACCTACGATCAGTGCTCTTTTAAGGTTTTGACCATTGAACCAGATTAACTTGGTTAAATTTCGATTGAACCCCCCCCCCCCAAAAAAAAAAAAAGGACTCTCTTGTAATTCAACCAGATTCATCCAGATGCATTGGTTGAGCTTCTGACCCTGTCAATTATATCCGAGATGACTCGGTCCATGTCAAGTGCCTTCAAAGGTGGAAACGGTCTTTTCATGTTCTGCAATAGATGAAAAATGGAGCAAAAATGAGACAATTCCCAGCACCAGCAAAGGCTACTTTAGCAACAAAGTATGTCAGATAAATTTTTGAAATAAATATGGGAAGGGACTCTGTCTGATCTTGTTAATTTAAACATTTACTTAAGTTCTTCTTGAATACCTAGATTCAAATCAAGAATCTTTTACGAACCAAGCCAAGTCCCAAGAGCTAACATATCTGTAAATTATGTACAATTTCACCGAAGACCTTCACTCGCTCTTTTTTAGACCCACAGAAAATGGTGCATTAGACTTGGACTTGTTGAAGTCTTTTAAGGTACAAAGATGGAGGTTTTCAAGAAAATCATTTGTTCATGACATCTCAGATCAAACAAAGAACAATTTATTATTCAAGTTATCTCATATTTTAAAATTGAACCCACAAGTTTTTACCAGAAATCATGGAGTACTGATCTTAGTTAAATATGGAAAAATTAGCCATTCCTAAAGGTTTTAAGAGAACGAAACAAAATTAAAATAACAAAATGCATCAGCCATAGAAATTGATGAACTAAATAGACTATCAATATACTTCAGGCGTGAATTTTACCTGAAGACTGATGAATGTTTCCCCACCTTCTTCCCGTATTTCAAAGCATCCCCTTCTAGGCTGTTGAGAGTTGGAGAGAAACATCAATTAAACAGAAAATATGCAAGTAAAGGAGAAGTTAAAACACCAAACAATATGCCAGTAAGATGGTAGATAATCCTTCTGCAAAGAAAACGTGTCCCTGTCCTATGTTTTATCAAAGACCTTATCAGTTGACGTCAGCAGCAATTACTTGGTTAACACCAGGAAAAGGACAAAACTTTGACCATGACAATCAAAATAATGATACACAGCTTGGCATATGCATGCATCGAGGTTTTGGTTTTACTGTCATAAAACATATCAACATCAATCTCCATGTAGAGTTTGCATTCACAAGAAACAATGTTGAAATGTCTAATGTATGCAATAAACAGCATAAACATCCGAGATAATACCATTGAGACATAACCACATCGTCAATTCATAATTGAATCAAGGTACCGCATGACCCAAGCTTGTAAATCTTTGATTTTCACTGCAATTTCAAATAATACATAGCATTCCAAAATATGACAATGCTCAAAATATGACCTTTTACATAATGCAATAAGTAGCCCACAATAAGAGAAATCACAAAAACTAGCCATAAATCTGCTTTTTCACGTGCATAAAGAAGTTCTGACAACAAGAGCACTGTACCAGATACTCATCCATGCACACAAAGCATTAGATTGTTGAAAAGGTCATGATACAACAGATTTTTAAAACTGGACACGAATGTGCTTTTTTACCCAGAGGAATACGCATCAATTACAGAAGTAAAAAAATAAGTAATTAAGCCAAATGCAGAACACTTTGGATTATTGAAAAGCTCCCACTACAAAAATTTAAAAATAGCTGCATTATGCCATTTCCCTCATTCTATAAGATTGGGTGTCCATGAGGACACTAAAGAAGAAATTTACCTATGTGCACAAACCATTAGATTATCAAAAACATCATTTAACTCAATGTTTTTGGCAAACAAAAAAGAAGCTCAAGGCTAGATTCAACTAATAGCTGTGTAAAGAAGTTATATCGCCCAGAAAAAGTACCTTTTCAGGATTGAGTAACACAGAGATACCAGGAAAGGCACTCAACAAACTATCTTTCACCTGTATAGCTCTTGTCTTGAATGCATTGCACTGTTTGCTGCAAGAATCAACATATGGATTAGAAAATGCATCATATGATAGAAGCCTCATTTTTTAGCACGAGGAACTTAGCTAGGGGCATATTGCCCAAAAAAAAACATGAATAAACACGTATGCAATAATTCCTTGAATCATAATGACACTTAATGCCCTATGCAACAGAACTTTCCTATGAAAACACACCTCCGCCATCAAGTAAATGTTTTCATATTGGTAATTTAAAATGCAAGATTGCTCACTGGAAAAACAAAATAATGCTGAGCAAAATCATCATTCTACATTTTGAAGTTCAAACCATTCCAAACTAACTAAATAAACAAATAAATAAGTTTTTATCTCTATCAAGTTCCTCAACCTTCTTTAAAATCCGACACATGAAGTGAAAATACTCAACTTCACTGCTACAGGTTCTAACAGGAAAAAAAAATTAAAAGATCAAATAACCTCAAGCCAAGATATATAAGTCGAATCAAAGTTTAAGATAGTGTTTGATATTGTGGTAGTGGTTATTTTTTAAAGTGATTTTCGCTTGAAAATGCATCAAAATAATATTTTTATTTATTTTTTAAAATTTATTTTTGACATCAGCATATCAAAACGATTCAAAAACAAAAAAATAAAATAAAAAAATTCAAAAATTCAAAAATTTTCAAAAACAAGGTTGGACCACAAAAACAAACACCGCCTAAAAACAGAGCAGATTTCAACTCTCCTTCCTAAACACCAAAGGAAACAGATCCCGGCCAAAAAAGATCCGATTAAACACAAACAGAGCAGATTTCTATTTTCGCTATCAAGCACAGCAAGAACCAGAAACTAAAACCTTAAAAGTACTACTCCATTTTCCCTAGAAAACAACCAGATTAATTATAAAAAACAAAACAGCATTTCCAATTAATTTCCTGGGATGGGACACTTACCCTTTAACCCTTTCCTTTCAACCAATTTCTGGGCAGCCAAACAGACTTTCTAATTAGAAACAATAATACTATTTCTTATTTCTCCAAACCCCAAAAAGACAAGAAAAACTGAACTAAGACATCAAAATTGACCAAAACAAAAACAAAAAAGTTATTAATCTAATTTCGCTTACTCAAAATAAACCCACCCCCAAGTTTATTGAAAAACTACTCTATCAACCCTCTTTCATTACACCTCTATTTTCTTTGAAACCAAACACAATCAGGGAAAGAGAGTCAAAATTGATTAGAGTAATATACTCAATCACAAATTCAACTAACCCTAGAAACAAAAATCCCCAATCCTCTCAAGACTGAAAAAGCCACTTTTCTAAGCCTAATTTACAGTTCACACTTTTAAATCAATTACAAACACGCACGAAAAAAAAAAAACAACAACAACAACAAAACAGGGCTTGAAATTTCAACTCAGTTTCCTCTACCTTCTTTCATTTTCTCAGCAACCAAGAAGAAAAATAAAACAGAAACCAAGTACCTAAAACCCTAACTCCACTATTATTTCTCCCAAAACCAAAAAACACTCACATAATTTTTTTAAGAAACTAGATAAGAAAACACCCGTTTAATTAAATAAAAGAATATTCACTTTTTCGTTCCTCTACTTTCTAACAAACCAAACAAAACCTATAAAAAAATAGAAAAACTCACCAATGTTCAATCACAATAGTCTTAGTAACTGCATCACCAGCAGGACTCTTTTCCTTAGCATCTTCTTCTTTCGTTCCGTCCTCGTCAGCCTCCGGTTCTTCTTCTTTAACTTCCTCTGCTTGACCTTCCACCTCAGCCTCCGAGGAAGACGAAGTCTTAGTTTCCGCTTCTTCTTTCACTTGAGTCTTCACCTTCTTCTTCTTAGTCTCTGCTGCTTTCTCTTGCTTTCTCTTCTTTCCCGACTCGGTCGGTAACTCAGTCAGCTTCGCATTGAATCGCTTAGCTGTGCTCCGAGTCATCCGAGCCGACCTCCTGGTCGCTGGCTTCTCCGACGACGTCGATTTCGTCTCTTCAGCCTTCTTTCTTGGCGCCATAGGAAGAAAGGAAAAACGAGAACGAAATGAGAGTCCGGACGACGAGCTCGGCTTCCTTCTGACCCTGCGTGGAGAGCCGTGAAATGGTTCGCGTGTCGGATTTTTTATTTTTTTTATATCTTTATTTTTTTGGCTTTTTTTCGTTTTCCCGCGCTTTTTGTGAAGGGACGATCTGTGATTGGGTTTGGTGGGGTGATCGGAAGTGATGAGGGGTTGAAAGGATAGGATTGTACCACGTGGAAGGAGGTGCCAGCAGGGTTTGGACACGTTATGTATCCAGGTTCCGTGGGTCTCCTTCCCGTCCAAAAAAATCCAATATGCTTGGGATTTTGTCTTGTTGCAAATTAATTATAATTTAATACTCTTAGTTTATAAAAGAGAAATAATATTTATAACATAAAAATAATTAAATAATTCTTAGATCATCGTTGATTATAGTTAATTTAATGGTATGTTTCCTACCAAAAAAAAAATCCCTCATCAAACTCTCCATCCTATCCTATCTACTTGTTTTTAAATCTTTTATAATTTTTAAAATAAAAAATCAAAATGAAATGAAGAAAATATGAAATTGACAACAATTTACGTGGAATATAATCATAAGACATTCAAACAACATTTTTTATGAAAATATTGAAGAAAATGCTGTTGAAAGTCATGTTTACTGTAAGCAAGAAGAAAAAAATTAATAAAAAAAAGAGATTTTAAAAAAATAATTTATCATGCTAGATATAAAAAATTGAAATTATTAATGAATCATGAAATTTATAAAAATATGTACTGGTTAATTAAAGCAAAGATCTGGTTATTATATGAGTCTTCTAATAATTTCATTTTATATATATTTATTTTATTCTAATAATTTTATTTTATATATGTTTGAAATAGGTAAAAATATTTTTGCAAAACACCAAAAGAGAGAGATAGAAGAAGGCAAAGGAGACGATAATTTTACGTGGAAAACCCTATCAAAATGAGGGGGAAAACCACGGGACAATCACGGAAACACTATTATTAATTTAAATGCTAAGGTAACAATTTTGTTTTAATGTACAGATAATATTCAAACTATTATAAGAAACAGAGAGAGTGCAACAACAATAACTAAAAACATAAAAAGCAAAGTCAGAAACAATATAAATAAATAATTAATTAATAAGGATAGATACACATCTCCTCCTCTTCCGATGGATTTGAGCGCTGGCAATATTTCCTTTCCCCATGCCTGCATGCAACACGAAAGATGATTATATAGTTGAATAAATAAACAAATAAATAAAAGAATAAAAAAACAAACAAACAAACAAATAAATAAATAAAAGAGGAAGTTGGTTCCTAATTACATATATAGAAGTTAATTACCTGCAGCCAATTATGTATTGTCGTATTAAACCTTGCCCCATAATTAGGAAGACTGCCAATTAAGAGGAGAAATTAAGTTGAAGATCAGTTTCCTAAAATTATACATAAAATTAAGTGCTACCCTTTTCTATTAATTAATAAATA
>Ga0325411_1009111_pt1 | contig 10653 bp, 10 predicted proteins | sample PopdelMetagenome_13_FD_206181 | JGI IMG/M metagenome (GOLD analysis project Ga0325411, IMG submission 206181) | Populus deltoides microbial communities from Bellville, Georgia, United States - Xylem-PdIQD-R4 | ecosystem: Host-associated > Plants > Phyllosphere > Stem > Wood/Secondary xylem...
ATAGTTATTAATTTCAGAATTTATGAGATTAGTCGAGGTGCGCGCAAGCTGGTCCGGACATTCACATTAAAAAAAAAAATTCAACCGTTTTTCCATTTTTTTTTCTTAAAATAACAAATATTTGTCATGTCAGAAACTTAAATCTGACTTAATTTGTTAAAAAAATATGAAAAAACAAAATTTTAACACCAAGTGAAAAAAAAAAATATTTTTTCAACAAGCCAGGTTGGGTGTAATTTTTCCATAAGAAAGTGTTTGCCCACCTGGTAGTATGATAAAAGTGTTTTCTGTGAGAATATATTTACATTGAAAAACTATTAAATTATTAATATTTCGTATTTATTTTTCCAACTTTCTCACATCTTTCATTTTTATATAATCATAATAACCACACTCTCCGCTCACGCCACTAACGCATATATATATAGCATTTTGTAGTGGAAGTGTAATGTTATCGATCATGTTTTGTTTCCGAGAGTAGCAGCGTTCTTAATGATGAATTGAAATAAATAAAAATAAAAATTAATGGAACACAACTGCCCTCCCGGCACCAGAAAAAAAAAAGAGGATTAATTGTTGAAAAGGAAATAATTGTCTGTTGCATGGTCACTAATTGCAGATAGGGATCACACTGTATTACTGGTTTTTCGGTATTAATTATCGGGTAAAAATATTTAAATATTTATATTATATTCATTCAATTTCAATACTATTATAGATATTGATCGTTTAACTATTTTTATTACTTAATAAAAAATAAAATATTAGCATGCGTGTTTATATATATAAAAATATACCACGCTTTTCTCGCGACAACAAAGGAAGAAAATAGTCTGGCATGATCGAACTTCTCGTGGCCCCTCAGTCAACTCCATGTTTTTTTTTTAGTTTAACGTGGGTATCCGGACCAGCTTACCCGCACCTTGACTAATCCCACAGGTCCTGAAGTTAACGACCATGTAAGCCTCCAGTAGCCATCATATGAGCAACAACAGGATTTGAACCTGAGATTACAGAGAAAGCAAATCTCTTGATCTCAAACTTTTATTACTGTAATACCACCTAGATAGTTAGTCAACTCCATGCTTAATAGAGGAGCTCATGGTTGAAAGCAGGCATCAAATGATGGGTTGATTCAATTAAGAAGATGTGTTTGCATTGTTGAAAAAAAATAACTAGAGATTTAAAAATATATGTTTAATTAAAATTGTTATGAGATGGATATTTATATATAAAATAAATAAAAAATAAGTTTGTATTAATAATAAACATGTTATTTTAATTTTTATAAAATTAAAATGTGAGATGCAATTACGTGTGGATTTAGATTTAGTGTAGAAACCAGAAATTATTTGACTACTATGATCAGACAAAAACATAAGTTGCTACGAAAGCACAAGGAGACTCTTGAAAATCTTAGTTTCACCAAGTATATAAATACAGTGAACAAGAGAACTTTGGCCATTAAAAAAATTTAGCATGAGTTGATAAATTGAATTGATTGTAAATTAATTTTTATATTTTTATTATATAATAAAATAAAAATATTAATTAACCCAATGGAGTACGAAACACTTCCCTGGTTTAGCAGGTTGTAAATTAAAAACATAGTGCCACAGTAAAATTTGAAAACATATCTTTTTACAAAGCTGACATGCTCTATCGAATACGATGAGGATGCATGATCTAAGGATGGTGCATGATCAAGGATTTGAATTCAGAAGGCTTGCTCAGGTTTTCAAAATGGTCAAATTGGCTATGCAGTTCATTAAAATTTTATCAACCATGCTATATGGACTGTATCCTTGACCCAACAGCATAAGATATCCAACAATTCCTATTGTTTTTAAAATTTAAGGAATACGAGCAGTATCAATTACTATATACCAGGGTTTGTTCATGCATCATGTCTGGATCAAATTCTCTATATTTTTACAATTGACCCAAACAATATAGCACAACCAAGCTGCATACCGTATTTGCAATCTTGTAACCTTATCAAGTTACTGGAATTGTGAATTTGGAAACCCAGGTAACTTCAGTAATCCTACGTACAGGGATCATAACATTTGACTGTTCCAACCAAATCAAGGGCATTTGCAAGTGCTTGCAAGAGATGCTCTGGATAATCCTCAATATGGACAAGACCATGCTGTGATCGCATGGAACTCAAGAACCTTCCAACAATCTGAAGTTGTTGAGATATAAATATTTCATGAATCAAACTTCAAATGTAATAGTTTAAAAAATGGAAGTGAAACTAGGAGAAAATAAATACTGACCTTGCGTGCATAGCCCCCGTAAGCTATGCCACCTATTAAAGCATGTGATGAAGCAAGTGAAGGAGGCATTGATCTGTTATCCTTTAAATTCCCTGAAAAAGAAAAGGTTGAAGTAAAACAAAGAAACAATTAAGAGTGATTATTAGATTACAGGACAGAAGAACCGGGTGATAAAATTACTGGCAACTAGTGTTGTTTGAAAAAGCCCTTCCTTTTTCAACCCTTCAACCGTGTGAGCATTTGTGCCCCCGGCCAATTGAAAGAAACCTACATCATATTATGTTGAAATGCAAACTTTACTCGTATGATTGAGTGGGAAGTGTGAACGGCACAAAATAAGCTATAAAATGTTGCAAAAAATGACAGCAAAGTGAATCTGCACAAACCACGAGGCTTATCTTTCACAGCAGCCAAACAAGCAGCGAATGCAATCGATTCCCTTGTGGCACCTCGGCCAATATCTCCACTCATGGGACGGCCATCCAACTTCGATAGAGTTCATAAGGATTATCAGAGGCTCTTTATGGTTTATGATGATAATATTGGAACATATTTAATAGATGGAGATACATAGGACACACCTGCCATAAATTGAGGCAAGGAAGATGAGGTTCCATCATTGTGTAGATTGTGTTCATTGAAGATATAGTTGAATCTCCAGCATATGGTAAGCTAACCTGCAGGGAGTAGATATTAATATTCAATCACCCCGAACTCAGTATGACATCCAGCTAGCTCGTGTTACATATGATAGATGTTTTATCCACAATAGGCCCAGGAATATTTAGATCAATCATCAATGATAAGCTGTACACTCACTGCTACTAGTTTCAGGTATCCAGTTGAATTTCCCAAATCATTCCAGAGTCCCTCAAAGGAGGCAGTCTGCCTATAACGAAGAAAAATTGACAGGGATGACAATGTGAAAGTCACTGCTTAGATAAAGAGGAATGGACATCAGGGCAAAATAATCATCCTGCTCCACAGGGTCGAAGGGTGAATTCATATTCCCTCTAACATAATATAATTGCACAGTACAGGCCATGTGAAAACCAAGATACAAAAGCGAAGGAGAAAGTAGATGCTTTGATATAAAGGACTTCTGGATAGCCTTTTAGATTTGTTTTATATATTGTTTATCGGTCTTGGAATTGTACCTTCCACCTGTATGTATCTCTATGGCATCTACATCATTCCTTTTAAGAAGTTCAGCAGTAGTGGCAGCATCCCTTGTGTACATAGCCATTCCTAGATCAATTTGCACATGTTAGTTTAAACTGGACATACTGCAAGCTATGAGACAGGGAAACTACTACAAGTTTGTGATTTTCTGAGGAAAAAGTTTTTGAAGAACTCTATCACGGGGTTGAAAAAATGGAAGGCCAAAGTATTGGAAAAGAGTAGCATATCAACAGACAAAAACTACTAACTTATTTTATCATATGGGCAAACCGGAAAGCAACGACCACAGCCATAACATCGTTCAGTTATCACTCCGCCCTGCATATCAATGTCAATTTCAAACAAATATACCAACTGCGGTGATAATATGGGGTGACTATTCATAAACTTTGGAAAATATATCATTCAAAGACCTTTAATACATTGAGTGTTTCGGTACCATGGGAAAGTTCTGTTGTTGATTGATGTTGCTGCAATGATATTGCACTTGCAGGACAAATGGTTTCACAGGGCCTTGAACAGTCCAATGGACACTCCTCTGGATCAAATTCTGTTAAGAATAACACTGAACTCATATCACAAACAGATGATGGCACAAAGCTCATGCTCCCTTGCATGGTCATTAATTACCCATCTCTTGGATTGGCAAGATTGCACTTTATCTCTTACATTTTGATTAAAAAAAAAAAAAAGATTGCACTTTATCCAAGGCCAATTTCACATTCGAACAGAATTTTAATATCATGGTCATAAAGATATGGCCACACATTCACACTGAAAAGCTGCTGTCTATCAGCTTGGACTTGGAACATCAGGAAAGTTTGTGAAATATCTCGAGACTCATTCATTGATGCTTCATAATGATATCAACAAATATAGTGTATGGATTTTAAAATAAGACCAAAAACCAAATCTCAATCCCATCCGACAGTTGCATGTTCCCATGACGTTGTATGGAATTTCTAAAAATGCCAACAGCTTATCAGTTGCATATAGGATCCTTTCGATTAATTGCAATTTCGAAGTCATGAAATTAATCTAAATTAGATAAGGGAACACGTACCAGCTTTACGAAAGTGAAGATCTTCATAATCATTAACACTAATCATTACCCAAGGCTTTCGAAGGTAAACAATCTCCCTTGCTGCTCCAATTCCTTCGTTTACAGCATTCACAATAGATGCATCGGCAGCGCAATCAATGCAGTCAACTGCGGAATCGTTCATGCACAAATAATCAAGAACCGGCGTAGCCATTAACATTCACGAACTTAAGTTTGCTAACCAATCCTTAAACGGACAGCAACTGATTCGAGAGTTTTCTTTTTACCTCCAGCTAGAGTGTAAACTAGAGAAAGATTCCTGACATCGACAACATCCTAAAGTAAAGGTAAAATAAGAAAACAAATCATTAATTTGACAATTAGAAATGTGTCTTGAATATACGAGAGTTTAGGGTTTAAGGCTTTTCACATACCTCGAAGCTAGCACCGCAGATAAGCTTGACCCAGTTGCCCTTTTGCAGTGATTCTTGAGGAGCAGATACAACTGAAGCAACCCCGGTTTTTTTTACAAGGTTTCTAACACTTTCAAGACATTTTTTGTTGCTCCTATAATTCACTTTCCCTGAAACCAGAAAAATGAAGACACTCTAGGAGTATTATTATATTATACAAATTAATTATAAGCAAAACAAATAGAAATAGTAGCAGAAGCAACCATGATGATGTTGAGGTAATGTTGTGGCATTAATGGAGAAGCACACAGCCATGACAAAAGGCACAGAGCGGTTGATAGGTTATTATCCGTTAAATGCCCAATCTTTTTTTTTTCCTAACAGAGTTTCGCGGTTAGCGAAAGATATTTCCATTGTATGTCTGGTCTTTCGGCTTTGGGCTTCTCTCGTTGCCCAGAGAAACTGGTTGGCAGGCCTTGTTCGTCTCGGAAAATCTACCACAGTTATTTTCGGTTTATTATGTTGGGCTTGTATAGTTTTTTTTTTTTTAGTATTTTATTGTTTATAAATATATTAAAATATATTTTTATTTCTTTAAAATTTATTTTTAATATTATCATATTAAAAAAATCTAAATTTTTTAAAAATAATAATTTAAAACTAAAAAAAATAAAAAATTTTAAAAGTTAAACTCAAGACCCATCGATTCAAAGATAGTTATCTCTTTATTACAAGATTGAGTTCCATGTATTAAAAAGATTCTTCTAGTTTATTGGAGAAAGAGAGATATTTAGATCGGTAATATTTTTGAATTAAAAAAATATTTTCACTTTAAACATCTATAAACTAAAAATCCCAGTGAGATACAAGAGTAATGTAATTTCACAATAAAAATAGCAAGAATATACTTAAAAAAATACGAGCCATTCAATATAAATTCATATGAAAATTATCGATCGGTTCCATTGAAAGCTTGTAATTTTCTTGCCATTAATTTTTATTGTTTTTTTCTTGTGAAATAAGATTATTGTTGTTGTCTAGCCATATATTTTTTTAAACTCGATTAATATGAATCTAAATGATGTTAGTATAATTAATTGAAATAATTAAGAATTTTTTTTTTTGTATTTTAAAAGTATTTTTTAAAAAAATACCTAGTGACTATAAATGCCATGAATGTGTATTCAAACATTAACAAAGAAGTAAATAAAATTATTTTTATAAACATCAAGAACGAAAGCACTAAAATAAAGAACTGAATTGCATGCCTGTGGACGCATCTCACAGAGTTGCAGATTTTATGAATAGCATTGCACAAAAAAAAAACAAAACAATTAGGTTATTTCATTGAATGCAGGAGATTGTCGGAGAATGGAGCGTAGGAGTTCATTACTGTTATTATAGAAAACACCAAGAATGAAATCATTGCACATGTTCTTGTTAATTGTTATATATAAAGTGATGGGAAACTATCAAAACTAAAGAAACACCCATGTTTTAAGGGCAATCAATGCAGTAAGGCAGTTTATAGTTCTCTCTCTCTCTCTCTCTCTCTTTCCATTAGTCTCTAACGGCCACTCCTATCGTAACGTCCATTTTCGAAAGAAAAAAGAAAATCCTCTGTTCTCTCTGCTTCTTGCCCTGCATATTCCAGGTGAACCTTCAAATATCAACCGGTAATCAAAACAAAACGCACTTTATATCAATGGAGTAATCAGTTTTGAACCCCAAAATGCCCACATCTCCATTCATTCTTGCGTACTAGCGAATATTTTACTTCAATTTTATAGCTCCCCTGTTTTTGTTATATATTCTCTTCTTAGCCATGAAATGCAATAGCCAAATCTTGTTTTCTCTGATTTTCTTGTCTATCTGCTTAAACACAATTTTTGTTACAAGCAAATACTCTAAATCAGAATCAGATTCTGATTCTTATATCCTCGCTTGTGGTGCTTCTGGTGCTGGCACGGATAGTGATGGCAGGGATTGGCAACCTGATGCAAAACACATCAATTCGTCAGGTAACTCAATAACATCAACAGCTGAAAATCAAGACCCTTCATTGCCATCCACGATTCCTTACATGACTGCAAGGGTATTTACATCTGAATCTACATACAAGTTTTCTGTTCCTACAAAGAGTCGCCTTTGGGTCAGGCTCCATTTTTATCCTTCTACCTATAGCTCTCTTGATCCTAACAATTCTTATTTCTCTGTTACTGCAAATAGTGTCACCCTCCTTAACAATTTCAGTGTCTCCACTACGGCACAGGCCCTTACGCTTGCCTATATTATCAGGGAATTCTCTCTAATACCAATTGATTCTGGCACTCTCAATCTTACCTTCACACCCTCTTCGAAATGTAATGATTCATATGCTTTTGTTAATGGCATTGAAGTGATTCCAATGCCAGATATTTACCAGCCCGCGGCACTGGTTGGTTTCAGTGACCAAACTGTTGATGTTGGAAGCTCTACTTTGCAAACAATGTTTAGGTTAAACGTTGGTGGACAGTTCATTCCCGTAAACAAGGACTCAGGCCTTACAAGAATATGGTATGATGATACACCATATTTATTTGGTGCAGCCGGAGGCGTCACTTCTCAAGCTAACATCAGCATTCAATACCCTACTGATAATCTACCAAATTCTGTTGCCCCTTTAGATGTTTACAGCACAGCAAGAACAATGGGGCCAGATTCGAAAGTGAATCAGAATTATAATCTGACATGGGTATTTCAGGTTGATGCAAATTTTACGTACGCTTTTAGGTTCCATTTCTGTGAATATCAGGAAACAAAGGTCAACCAGAGAGTGTTCGATATCTATGTCAATAACCGAACAGCACAAGAAGGTGGTGACGTGATAGGATGGGCAGGATCTCAAGGAGTTCCAATCTACAAGGATTATGCCTTTTATGTTAGTGATCGGAGTGGTGGTGATGAATTATGGGTGGCATTGCATCCTAGTGTGTCCATTAAGCCAGAATACTATGATGCGATTCTTAATGGATTGGAGATTTTTAAGCTTAATGACTCTAGAGGGAATTTGGCTGGCCCGAATCCGGTGCCATCACCGATGATGCTTCAGGCCGAAGCTAAAAAGGGTTTTTCACCATCAGTATCCAGTTTTGTCCCGGTGGTTGGTGGCATTCTTGGTGGGAGTGCTGGAGTAGCAATAGCAGCCACTATCTCCATTTTTGTCTACAGAAAGAGGAGGACTGATTATGGAAGTCAGTCTGGAAGTAGTGCTAATTGGTTGCCACTCTATGGAAATTCCCACACATCAGCTAGCAGATCAACAATATCTGCTAAAAGCAGTTGCAATAGCCATCTTTCAACCCTTGCACAAGGCCTATGTCACCATTTTTCGTTGCCAGGGATTAAACATGCTACCAAGAACTTCGACGAATCTCAAGTCATAGGAGTTGGAGGATTTGGGAAGGTTTACAAAGGCATTATTGACCAAAGGATAAAAGTAGCTGTCAAGAGATCAAACCCTTCTTCAGAACAAGGAGTTCACGAGTTCCAGACCGAAATTGAGATGCTTTCTAAGCTGAGACACAAGCATTTAGTCTCTTTAATTGGGTTCTGTGAAGAAGAAGGGGAAATGGTTCTAGTTTATGATTATATGGCAAATGGTACTCTTAGGGAGCATCTCTACAAGAGCAACAATCCAGCCTTGTCCTGGAAGAAAAGATTGGAGATATGTATTGGTGCTGCAAAAGGGCTTCACTATCTCCACACCGGTGCAAGGCACACAATCATTCACAGGGATGTAAAAACTACAAATATTCTCTTGGATGAGAAGTGGGTCGCAAAAGTTTCCGATTTTGGCCTGTCGAAAACTGGGCCTGATCTTAAACAAACACATGTTAGTATAGTAATAAAAGGTAGCTTTGGATACTTGGATCCTGAGTACTTCCGTCGGCAACAATTGACAGAAAAATCCGACGTCTACTCTTTCGGGGTAGTCCTTTTTGAAGTATTATGTGGTAGGCCAGCCCTTAATCCTAGCTCGCCTAAAGAACAAGTTAGTCTAGCAGATTGGGCTCTACATTGCCAAAGGAAGGGAACTCTTTGGGATATTATTGATCCACATATAAAGGAAGACATAGACCCTGAGTGCTACAACAAATTCGCTGAGACAGCAGTCGAGTGTTTGGCTGATCATGGATGCAATCGCCCTTCGATGGGTGATGTGCTGTGGAATCTTGAATTTTCTCTACAAATGCAAGACAATCCTGCAGGAGCTAAATTGGTCGCAGAAAGTGAAACAAAAGACACCTATTCAATTCATAGAGAGATGGCTGGAGTTGAGGAGACTGGAGTCCGTGAGGGAAATGATGAGCCATACACTAGCATATTTTTTTCACAAATAGTAAATCCCAAAGGAAGATGAGGAAAAATTATTTTTCTTTTTTCCTTAATGTTCTCTTTTGCCATTTATGCCCTGTTGAGCTTCTTGATTCTGTAGGAGGAGGAGGAATGTACGAGTATGATAGTCATAGTATAGGACAATTTGAAATCTATTCTTGAACACCTAGTCTGATCAAGTCTGGAGTGGCGTGTTAAACTGTTAACATCACAACTTGCCGGAAATTTAATATTCATTTCTCCGCAATTAGTTTTGCAGAGAAAAATTGGAGCATAAATCAATATCAACATTTTCAGTCCACAACAATCACCATGTCAGAATTTACAAAGCTAGCATAGAAATCACAAGCTACCACTCAAGAAAAACAAAAACATGGAAAATTGTAACATTTGTGCTGCAATTTTTATGCCACAGAGATCAATTCCAAACCCCCATTTGTTTGTAACAAGTCTTCAAAAACGACATCGATATCCCAACAAACTTTTCCAACAAGGGTTCCCTTGGTTGGTTGGTTGCTGCTGCGCGCGCGCGCGCGCACGTATTTTCAATTTTTTCTTTCCGAGCAACGAGCCTTGATGCTACCGTGCAACCTCCTTTGTCAACTCTCTCACTCTCGCCTTCACAAGTTGGTGTTGATTGAAGCAATAGAAAAGAAGACAGCAATAAGAGCACTCGCTTCTGCCGAGAAAGCACCATTTTTTCAGACACAACTGTGCATCATGCAGCTAAAGAAACATTAGCTTTTAGACTCGAAAAAGTTTAGTTTCAGAATGAAGAAATGTTAACATCTCTGCGGATCATAAAACAATATCTACAGTTTCATATACCATAACAAAATGGTAACGAATGTTCGAGGAACAAAAGGCTGGTTTAAAATCTCAGAAGGGGGAACTCATGGTTCAGTGGACTTTGCATTAAAGGATCTAGACAATATCGAGAAAGCTAAAAGCTGAGACTATTTTCATTTTCATGGATGTTAGGGATTGAAATCTTCTTCTTCTTCTTTTTGTGAACATCAGGGACAGGGGTCTTGGTTTTTTTTTTTTTAATTGTATATGGTGAAATCCTTTCTCTTATCTCTCCATGATAAGACCTTGTTTCTAGGATTATCAACACAACTTGGCAGACTTAAATTGGAGTGCGTACATGAAGGAATTTGTATGTGAATCTGACAACCTGACTAGTTTTCAAAGCTTTCCCTCCATTGACAAAGCAATCATCATAAGAGAGCCTTTTGAAGGTTCTTGGTATACCATTCTTGCAGAGGCAAACCAGCCACAATGGAAGTGAATATTTGAAGGACCACAACCAAAAACACAGGTGTTGACAATCTGCACCGTGTACTGTGGGATCCCA
>Ga0325411_1009117_pt1 | contig 10649 bp, 3 predicted proteins | sample PopdelMetagenome_13_FD_206181 | JGI IMG/M metagenome (GOLD analysis project Ga0325411, IMG submission 206181) | Populus deltoides microbial communities from Bellville, Georgia, United States - Xylem-PdIQD-R4 | ecosystem: Host-associated > Plants > Phyllosphere > Stem > Wood/Secondary xylem...
TCGAGCATCATAGGTTTATACATTAGATATATAATACATTAGTTTTATCGAATGATATCAGAAAATTGGAAAACATTGATGGAATATTCCGTTGTTTAAGCAAAATTTTGTTGGTAATTGCATTGCTGATCAATAAAAAATCATAGTCGAAAAATATCATGTCGAGGCTTTTTGTTTAGTATTTTTTTAATACTGATAGAATTATTGATAAATTTTTTTATTAAAAATTATAATTTTTTTTTTAAATTTTTATATCTTATAATCTCTAACCTCAACAATCACGCTGTCTAAAATTTAAAATAATAACATGGAACTAATTATATTTATACCCACAAACTCAACTAGAATATAAAAAATTAATAATAGAACGCTAAAAACAAGGTTATATATATTAATTTCATTCATTCTAAACTAAAATTTAAATAACACTTCTTAATAAAATTCATTCTCAAAGTTAATAATTTTCATCAATCATACATACCTATTCAAGATTTCAAGTACAAATATATGCTTAAACAATGCTATTAATACCAAGAGAGACACATATGCGAACAATGCTATTGATATTGAGAGACGCAAAAGACAAGGAAAACTTTTGACAAAAAAAAAAATACCCACATGAGAAACTTATTAAACCTAAAATTAAATTTTCATTGGGGAAATATATATATATATAACAGTTAAAAAAAAGCACAAAATGATTAATAACTTAGTTATGTAGGATAGATTTAGCTTCCTTGCCAAGTTGATTGATCTTGTTAGATTGGCCTCGATGAGAGTGGGGAGTTTTGAATCGCTTACAAGTTTGTTGAGAGGCATAATATTTTTAGAAGAAGTGAATCACCTACTATGTTTATCGACCATAAAATCCATTAGAAATAATATAAAAACAACTTTGCATTAATTTGTCTAATAATCAAATATAAAAATAACATTTATCCTTTGAATTATTTTAAAATTGGTATACACAAAATCCTCATATAGTCTAGGAAATCCAAAAAATCCAGATTTTCAACTTAACCATAAAATTGACAAAAACTAATTAGTATCCATTAAATTACTTATCTTAAATTCTAATACACATAAGTTACAAAATCACACTCAATTTCATCAAGTCACAAATTAAATTTATTTTTCTCAAATCCTAAACAAACCCTAAAATACAAATCATACATTAATATAATAAAACTATCATTATAAAATAAGTAAGATACTTAAATATATATACATGTAAACTACAAATTCAACAAATAAATTTTAAATAAATTAACTTTAAATATAAATGGATGTTACAACAAAAATAGATAAGTTTCTTACTTGACAAAATGAAGCTTGACAAGAAATGAAACCAAGAAAAGGAGGTTGCATCGAGGCTAATGTATTGGCTAATATATATATATATATATATATATATATATATATATATATAAGGAAAGGAAATGAAAATAAATAAACAAATTTCATATCAAAATTTAAATTTCTATAAATAAAATTATAATTATTTATACTATAAGAAAATGTATATTTATTTATTAGCACTCGTAATTAGCCTTCTATTCTGGTGTGCCCTCTAGTTAAATAACTAGATTTGTGGTATTGCATTTCACCGAAGGCTAGAATAATTTATTTTATCGGTAAAAAATGATGTTAGGCCGATGAAGTATATTTTGAAAAGGTAATAGTAAAAGTGCCAACAAAAAAAAAAAGAGCATGGTAACTTGCAAGAAAAAAAAACAGATAAAGAAATGAAGGAGACGGCGAAGCTAAGATTACGGTATATCAAATGTAAAAAACAAAAAAAATATAAACCAGGTCATGAAATCAAGATAAATCAATAAAAAAACAAAAATTTAATTTCAAACAAATCTAACATAGAAGGATGAAATTTAAAAAAAAACAAAAAAGAAAACCAACCAGCCTAATCAAACTCTGTGATCCAAATCATACAAATGAGATAACCCAAATAGAAAGAAAACCAAGAAATGTTACGAAACTCAATTCTAAAACAACCTAATTTGAAGAAAGCGATGTAAAAGATATTCAATGTTTTTTTTTTAAAAAAACAAGATTATAAAAAAAACTGAACCAACCAAAGTCAACCCTCCAAACCCACAATCTAAGTGATGAGATTAGGATATATGAATAGAAACAGAATGAAAGAAAATCATGAAACCAATTTCAAAAAACCTCAACTTTGAAGGATGGAACTAAAAAAGAAAACTAATTTCCAATCGATATAATTAAAAAAAAAATATCAATTTCAAAAAACTTGTCAAAGTAAGCTCAACAAAACATGACAAATAAAAAAACCCGACATTATCCATGTAGGTTTAAAAATTAAAAACAAAATCCTATAAAAAACAAGTAAAAAAATAACAGAGCCTAATCGCAAATAATATAAATATTGAAGGATAAAAATGAAAAAGACATGAACTTAGCAAAAGAAAAAAAATCAAATAAACCTGGCGAACCTTCTAAACCTAGGCTAAAATCACAAACTCGCAAATCATGAAATCTTAGACCTAAACCGAATAAAAAAACTCAATTCTCAACCAATTTAATATTGAAGGATGGAATTAGAAACAAATATCAATTTAAAAGATTGGATAAAGAAAATTTAACAAAGAATAAAAATAAAAAGACTTAAAATAACCTAGGTCATTTTTAAATTGGTGAGAAATTATACAGAAAGAAAATAAATAAAAATAATGGACAACAATATTCAAAATACAATTTTTTCCATTTTGAAGGATGAAACTAAAAATAATATGATCTTAAAGAAAAAAAGAAAAAGTAAATTAGAGAGAACCTTTTAAACTTAGGCTAATCTCTAAAACTCAATACCCGTGAAATCCTAGACTATAGCTTAATTAAAAGGCTGAATTCTCGACTAATATAATGTTGAAGGATGAAATAGAAAAACAAAATATTAATTTAAAATTTTTTCCAAGAAAAACATAGTAATCAAATGAATGAGAATTAAATTTGATAGGAAAATTAAAAAAAAAAACTTAAAGAGGATAAAATTATAAAAAAATTATCTAAAAAAACAATAATCAAAAGAATGATGACCAAATTTGAAAGGTAAAAAATTAAATGGGGATAAAATCAAAAAAGAATTCTAGTTTTACAAATTATTCCAAATAAAACAAAAGGTAATCAAAGAAAATGGACTAAACCTAAAGAAAAATAAATTGAAATTGTTGCTTTGAAATTTTAAAGGGGGCAATATAGAAATCAAGGTAGAGAGAGAAAAAGAAAAAAAAAGGTCGACAACACCAAATCAGAAGACCATTCAGAACACTCCCCACCTCATCACGAAGATGATACCAAGATGATTCAAATGCCATAATAAAAGGCGATGTCCGGCTACCAAACAACCTATCATATGTTGTCTACTTGCTAGCACGTGCAACTCAAACACCAATAATTTTTTTAAAAAAAATATTTAAGAAATGCTTAAAGACAAAAAGGCCCCTAGAAGAGTTTAGTGGGTTTTATCTTTAAAGGTAATAAAGTTATTCTATTGTTTTAAAAAAATAAAAAAGACTAAAATACCCTTAAACATAAGTTCAATTAATTTTTTCATTTCAGGGGTAAGTAAGTAGTTTTATTGGGCCAAAAAAATTGAAAAGACTAATCTTCCCTTGTATCATTTGAAAACGACAATTTTATCATGATGAAAAGACCATATTGCCTCAATGACTAGTTCAAAGATTTTTTGGTTCAAGGACAATTTTGTAATTATACTATTATAATGAATAATATTTTGTGTCAAAATCACTTGGAGCCTTTTTTTAAAAATGTATTTGTCCCTCCTAAAACTATACATAATTTGGCAATTCCGTTTGATAGATTCAAATCAAAAGAGAATTGAATTTTCTTAAATTTGGATCGTTATGCTCGACCATGATCTTAACTCTAGTCCATAAATTTTCAGTATGTTTAGGTCAATTTATGAAGTTGATAATTTTTTTTTTTTTGCAAAGGAAATATTTTAACTCTTATTATATGGATTATTTTTCTTATAAATGTATATTCGGGTGTAAATATTTTTTTTTAAGACTTGATTGAAAAAAAAAAGATTTTATTTCAATAAGCGAAAACTAGTTCAATAATACTTTTACTATTAAAATCCTCTTGAAAAATATTAAATCAACTATTTTTGAAAGATTGATTTTATGTAATGTGTGTGTGTGTATAATGTTAACTTGGAAATAGTTAACCTCAAATGGTGTGAACCGGTAGTGAAGGAGGTTTTTTTTTTATTATTATTGAATTTCTAGGTTCAAATTTTAAGGCTAACATCTAAGAAATTTTATTAAATTTCTCTAAATGTACTAGACTATGGGATTTGTCTTTAAAATTGCTAGAGGAAGGACTTAGTCTTGATTAACACGTAAACTAATTGGAAAATATCCTTATCTCCGGGAAAAAAAACTTGAAAATAGTTTTAATATTTTAAGTAATAAAAAAAATCAATAACTCTATAATAAAAGATATTATCTTGATTTAAACTTAATTTGAGAGTAATAAAGATGAAAAATATTAATATTAGCAAAAATAGCCAATATAATTATGTGTGCATTATATATATATATATATATATATATATAATGGAAAATATGTACCCAATCCATCAACCTGACCCAAACTCATTCATAAAAATAAAGTTGTAAGTTTAGAATTTTGGATTGGGTTGATATGATCCATAGATAACATATATGTCGCACCCTACATAAGTAGAATCTCAAAAAATTAATAAGAATTATAGAAGATGAAATTGTCACCTAGTTCTTTAAAGAAAATTAAAAATTCTAAAATATACAATGGTTTTAGATATCTGAGCAAGAGGATGGTTACGCTTAAGAGAATATTAAAATTGCCACTACCATATCTTTTTAAAATAATGTTATTTTAGCTATGTGTTTCTTGTAAATTTACTTTCTACATCATTAACTGTACAAATTACTTTTTGAGCTTATTTGCAAGTCATTTATTGTTTTTGGATGTTCGTCTAGTTAGTGTTAGACCTTGAATCAAGAGTCTCGCAACTCGATTAGTTTTTTAGTTTTAGAAAAATTACTTTTATTTATTTATTTGATATTTTTTATTATGGATATGTACAAATTAAATATAACGCATAAATGAATTCAAAACGTTGGATTGGGTATGCATGTTTGTTATTTATATTGGGACTGTAAGGAGAAACTAGATTGAATTTTCTAGAAAACGTTTCACTAAGGACACCAAACCCATATGAAATTTGCTTGATTTGGGGATATTTTCCAACAATAAGAAATAAATTTTCACTAAAGATTTATCTCACAAGAGTTTATTTAAACATAAGTCAAACATCGAAAATCATGGAAGCCATTGTATGTCTAGAAAGTGTGAAAAAACATGTTTTCATTAATCCAGAAAACAATATACAAACTTATACAATACAAACTTGTTCTGAAATTGTTGTCCTACGTAAAGCTACTTCTTTCATTCTTTTTACACTTTTAAACTCTAATGTGATGTGACTTTGTTGATGCAATCTTAAATTTGATCAAAGTAGTATAGGAGATTATCTTTTAAAGCTGATTGTCTGTGTATTACGTATTAATATATGTCTTTCAATCTTATAACATAATTATTAGCATTTTAATCTTTCATATGATAGTGCATGGTTTTGATATCCAAATGATGTGCCTATTTTTTTTTTTTTTTTGCAGCATCTGTCTTATAAGTTAAAGTTTACATAATTGAGTCAAACTTCTTTTGATGGCTAACTAACTCTTGACATTGCCTTTTTTTTTTTCTTTGTTTCAAAACCCTTTAAATTTCCATCTAGTTATGTGATCAATTATGCTTGCTGCTGACATTATTTTTGAATCATTTCTTTTATTTGTTTCAATCCATTCATCTCAATTTAAGCATCCCCGAGCTTGATTTTTTTCTGTTCCTTTTCCACAATTTTCTCCTTACACCTACCAATATTGCCTACATCATTTCTACCACCTTATGTTCTTGCTCCTTTTTTGCTTCTAACATCATTCTAAACCTTGCTTAAATTTTTTTTAAAATGCGGTTATGTTGCTGCAATTGAGTCACCAGGTCTCTCTTCTTTTTCTTTTTTTGTTTATATGGTGACACGCACATGCTCTCAAGCTACAAGATTGACCTTGAATTTTATTGTTTTGCCACCTAACTCCTCCAACTTTGAATTTAGGCCTGAAATGTAAAACTCTTGTTATGTTTAGATATTCTTATTAACATCTTTTGACATCTAAGACATCAATCTTTATGATCGCTCAAAAGATGGAACCCAATGCCTTTTTTTCCTCTAGTCTTCTACCACATTGAATATCTATGAGTAAATTTTCCATCAACACTTCTAGCAGTTGTAACTATACCAAGGCACTTCCAAACTTGTTTTACTAATTCAAGTAAGTTCCTTGGGATTCTGAACTCTTTATAAAAATAAGTCAAACTTGTGGTTCTCAAAATGAATTACTTTAATCATAAATGTCATATAACTATATTAAGGCAATAACTAATGCAACATCAAATTCCCATCAACAAGACTCATGAGTAATCATCATAGTTCGTAAGGATAAAAAAAAATAAGCATATTATGTTTTTTTGATAAAGTAGAGATTTGTTCAAGCTTAAAAACATCAGCTCTCAAGTTGTCTTTACTAACTCTTTTAGTGGATGTAAGCATTTGTTTTCTTTAATTTTGAGTATAAACACCACGACGCTCCAAATAAATTCAATATCTTACCTACTATCATGTGGCTTATTATCCAAACAAATAACAACAACAAACAACATCTCAAATGACCATTTTCTATTTTTCTATAATGATTTAAAAATAAAAAAGTCTCAGTTAATACTGCTACTTCTAGATTAATCTTAAGAGCAATCACACTCTGAAACACAATGACAACCTCAAAGTCAATCATTCCTTCCACTTAAAGGAAAAAAAAAGATTAAATTGTAAATGCTCAAATCCAAAATGCTCAGATGAATTTCATTTTCTTCATCATGCAATCTCCTTTTGAATACGAGTTTGATGTGTTCCGCGACTAACCATTACTGAAACCTTTCTTGGTCATCTTTTATCCACTATCTTACAATTTACCTTGGTTAACAAGACATAATTTGATGGACCTTGTTCTCTTGACATATTAAAGTATACTGAATTTTTTTTTTGGTCAACTTAAAAGAGAATCATACTCCTTGAGAGTAAGGGTCATATGTACAATATTAAATGTGGACTATCTATATTCTAAGTCTCAGGAATCTATCATAACTTGGAAACATGAGGGTTGTACTTAGATTTTTGAGTAGTTGAGTTATATCTTCATATTACATCTCCTAACAACCTAATAATTGGCTAACATTAGGTATTTTATTTTCAAGCTTTACTCGCTCTAGTAATTTAGACTCAAATTTTATCGGTAGGTATTTCTCTGATCTGGTTCTCATGTCCTTATTGGTAATCTTATACCCCGACATCTCACACTTTATGTAATGATTGATAGAGAAAAAATAAGGTCACCATAAGCACTAATGAATATTATTTGTCATGATATGATTTATGTCTTATTGATGGTCGACCCTTGTAGATAAGATCTCAATCATGCAAAGTTTGGCTCAACTAATGTATCCCTAAATACTTTTTAGTTTTCTAGATTGTTTGAATTATCAGTGGGGTAATCCGACATCTTAACCTTATGCATCATGAGTAAGGAAGTAACCTCATAATACCATGTGCATAGGGTGAGTTCCAATTTGAGTAAAAGTCCAAATGTACATTAGTGGACATAAAACACACTTACCACTTGAATCTCCCTATCTAATCCTAAGATGATACTAGCTCGAGTCTAGAGCTTTTATTGGTTTTTGTGAATGAGTGAAAAATAATATAAATTCATATTTAATAAAGCATACTAAAATAAAAGGCAGTAAAAAATATAAATGCTCAGAAATAAATGACAATTATCTTGGTGTTTGTTTTTAAGCTAATCATTTAGTACACATGTAAACTAGGGGAGTGATGTATTGTTTGGTGTTTACTGAAGGCATGGAAAACAAAAAAAGTGAGGCCAAAGTATGACAAATAACCATGAAAAAAAAACAAAAAATAAGATGCGTAAGCCATGCATGGGAGAAAGAGGACTATTTCAAACTTATGCACAAAACGATGTTGTTGTGTGCTTTTTAAAAAAAAAAGTGAAATGCTTTGTTTTACTTAGGGCTTGTGCAATTTCACTTAAGATTGAAATTCACTGTTTCACTTAAATAAAATGACGTTGTTTCAACATGAAAGAAATTTTTTTTTCAAAGAGGTTCCTCAATTCCTTCACTTTTTTTAGTTCACTCATTGGCTTTTCACTTTTTTTATGGCCAATTTTTTTCTCAATATTTTTTCAATTTTATCCCTGGTAGTATTAAGATCGATGGTCCCTCAAGTTCTCGACTTCTTTTAATTAAGTCCTTGGCTTTTTAATTTTTAATTATTAAGCCAATTTCTCAATATTTCTTCTCAATTTTATCCCTAATTTTATTTTATTTTATTTTTCAATTTTATTTTTATTTTCATCATTTTTTACTTGAAATATTTTTTTTTGAATTATGTTTTTTGCTTTTTTATTTAAATACCTTTTGCATTTTTTAGGGATATTTAAGAAGGGTCAAAAACTGGTTTATAACAATATGTGTGAACCGTAATATTAAACTTAGAATTTACAGAAACTCAATTATACTAGTGTAATAAATAAAAAATGTCAATTCAAATCTTTTAATTTTTTTCTTCCCTTTCTAGTTGTTATTGACAACACAGAACTAGTCCGTACAAAAACTATCTTAAACTGTTATCTATTTTGATTTACACCCTTTTAAAGTTTTCTTTTTAATTTCAGTAACACAATAATTTCTTATTTAAATTTACACCTCTTCTACCATGTTATGTTAATAAATTTGTTAGAAAGCAAGTGAAAATCATGTGTAAAGCATTGTTTAAGGAATTATATATTTTTTATGCAATTTCATAAATTTTGAAGAACGTAACCAATAAGAACAGGAAATTATAATTACTTATCCAATTTCAGAACTCAAGAGAGGTGGTTCTTTTCTCCTGTTCTATACTCCTAATTAGGGTTTATATTCCCATTTTTTCTTCCTTTATTTGTCTTTAATATTGTTTATTTTTTATTTATAAATTTTTTTGACCTTTTCTTTTAGTATACACATGATTTTTCATGTGCTTTTTGACGAATTCTTAGCAGAAAATAGCTTGTTGTTTCTCCGGACTTGTTATCCCACTTCCTGTAGTCTTCTTTACTGTTATCCGATTTTTTCTTCCTTTATTTGTCTTTAATTCTTGTTGAATGTCAATGGTCAGAAGGCGTTGTCTATACTTTGTGAGCGTCAAAGACTCTAGCTAGTAAGAATTCTTTTTTTTTTTTTTTATTCCTTCCATTTTTTCCATCTTTCAGACCATAAATGTTAATGGTTCTGTGACTTCTGTCAGTTGACTGGGAAGATAGGTTGCGTATTGGACAGTTATTTTCCCTGGATGACCATGGATCGTTCATGCATGCTTGAGTCAGTCAGGTGCATTGAACACTGACTGCTGTTTAACCTATTGATTCTTGGCTACTGTTTGGAATTACTGTTTAAACGGAGGTTTGTAATCTTTTATTTTTTTTAAATTATTATTTTATATTTTTGAATTGTTCAGATGACGATGATTTCAAAAATAAATTTTAAAAATAAAAAAAATATCTTAATATATTTTTAAATAAAAAATACATAAAATAATAAGATATTTACTTAGAGTGTGTTTGGCAGTGTGGTTGCGGGTACTTTTCAAATAACTTTTCGTGCCAAAATACATGTAAATGATTTTTTTTATTTTTTAAAAATTATTTTTGATATCAGCAAATCAAAACAATTCAAAACATATAAATCATATTAAATTTTAATAAAAAATTTTAATTTTTTTAAAAACAGCCGCAGCCGCCTTCCCAAACTTATTTTTAAATAACTGTAAGGAGACAAAAAAGCTCTTCTGGCAATTTGAATTAAATAAAACAATAAGTAACAAAATATTATTTGTCAGACAAGAAAATGAGAAATTAATAGAAAAATAAATAAGATGCTGCTTCGAGGACAAAGATGAGTCAATAAATTTTGTACGCTTCCCAAATTTCAAAAGCCACGTGGAAACTTTGTAAACCCGCCTTGCTTGTTAGCTTGTAAAGAGTGGGCTATCTTTATTTCACTTTCGAGGAAGTTTGAAGTTTTTATTGTTTTGTTTCGTTATATTAAAAAAATAAGTATAAGAAAATTTATCATTTTTTTTATTTTTTACTCGTCAATAATATTATTAATAAAAGTGTATTATAATTCTTTAAATAAATAATTAATACACTATAAGAATAGAAAACAATATAAAATAAAGTATTAAAATAATTGATGATTTTATAATAAATCATTTACCTGGCCAAATAAAAGTGATAAATTTTAGAAATTATTAACAATATAGTATAAATAATTATGAAAAAAAATCTAAATTAATGTCACGTCAATGGGGACTCCAAAACAACCATAATGAACTAACTGCTGAAGTATGATTATAATTTTAAAATTAA
>Ga0325411_1009120_pt1 | contig 10647 bp, 3 predicted proteins | sample PopdelMetagenome_13_FD_206181 | JGI IMG/M metagenome (GOLD analysis project Ga0325411, IMG submission 206181) | Populus deltoides microbial communities from Bellville, Georgia, United States - Xylem-PdIQD-R4 | ecosystem: Host-associated > Plants > Phyllosphere > Stem > Wood/Secondary xylem...
GTTTGATCATCGCTCATTCGAAGGAAACTCTGGTTTGTGTGGATTTCCAATGCCAGAAGAATGTAGCAATGGCGAGGCACCACCATTACCATCATCAAACTTTATTGCAGGAGATGATTCAACATTGTTTGAAGATGGGTTTGGATGGAAACTGTGGCAATTGGGTATGGATGTGGGTTTATATTTGGAGTCATAATGGGATATGTTGTGTTTAAAACAAGAAGACCTGCATGGTTTCTGAAAATGGTTGAAGATCAATGGAGTCTTAATGCAAGCAGAACAAAGAAGATTGGAGTCTTAATGCAAGTAATCATAACTACAGATATATATTGTTTTTATTGCAGTATTATTTCAATAAAGGTTGTGCCTTTCATAGTGTTGAAGATTGGAGTTGACATTGGAACAACACTAAAGTGGCAGATTCATAGTGTTGAAGATAACACTACTAATTGTTAGGATATTGCCATTTAGTGGCAATACCCCACCACTAAGCAAGTGGTTGCTCCATTTATGCCACAAATGGTGGCATGATTTCAGGACCTATTGTCCCTTGATGTGCTGGAGAAGGCTGCTAAGAAATGCCTATAAAGAAGGCATATTATGTGAGAGCAAAAGTGAGAGTGAGAGAGAATTGTGAGAGTGAAGTGATGAGAAGGAGAGAGAAAGAGGAGCTGCTGTCATGGGCAGCAGCGCTGCTGCCATATGCACCAGAGTGTGTGAGCTGGGAGTTGAGTGATCCTCCTCCATGTATTTATTGTATCCTTTCTCTACCTCTAAATAATATGGACTCTCTCCCGTGAATGTAGGCGGTTTTGCCAAACCACGTAAAATATTGTGTCAGTGTGCTTTACCCTCTGTTGAGCAACTATCAGTACACCCCCGGTCCGCGCATGGGGGAGTCGGAATTCCCCAACACTAATAATGCCCTTCTTTATTTCTCATCTCTCCCAATTATACTTCGAATCCTGTAAGGCCAGCCAACATGTGGTTTTCACTACTGTGCCTCTCTCAATCTCTCTCTTTCATTCTGTCTCTCTTCCATTTCCATTCAACAATTTCATCTCCACTCTCCTCAAATCACTCCTCCTCCTCCTCCTCCTCCTCCTCTTCTTCTCATTTGTGTGCTCATCACCAATCTCATTCTCTCCTTCATTTCAAACAATCCTTCTCCATTAATAGATCTGCCTCATTGGAGTACTGTCAATATCCTTTTCCAAAAACAGAGTCATGGATAGATAGTACAGACTGCTGCTCGTGGGATGGGGTCACTTGTGACATGAAAACCAGGCATGTCACTGGACTGGACCTCTCTTGCAGCATTCCTTACGGCACCCTCCTTTCCAATAGCACCCTTTTTCTCCCTGCATCATCTTCAAAAGCTCGACCTCTCTGACAATCATTTCAAAAAGATAGAATTTGAGAATGTGAATCTCTGTTCTCCTTATCTCTAAGGTCAGAGAGTAAATCATATATATATATTGTTTCTTAGAAGACGGTTACAGAAGAAGGGGAAACCAGCTGTCATGACAGCTGGTATAACCGTAAACCAGCTATGAACAGATTCTAGAGCTAGGCAGTTATAACAAATCAGTAACAATAAATCCAACAATATCAAGTTGGGTAAATCACGTAACAGACTATTCTAGCATTGGCTAACTGTACCCATTTACAGCAACTGTAGTCTTAGTTGATGTGCCAAGAACTCCCTGCAAGTCTGACTGGGTTAAAAAATAATGGTTATTTAGCACAAAATGCCCTAGGTGCCTTGTAAAGGGTTAAAAAATCCACATCAAACAATGAAAAGATAAAATCCTCCGGATAATATTTTTGACACCAATAGCTATCCCTTATGTCCATAAAAACACTACATCATTTGATTTATCTTGAGATTCTCTTTCTTTCTAGGTGGCACATGTATAGTGGTTCGACGTGATTTGATTTTGAAATTTCTTTTCTTTTCTTTTTTTTCCTTTTCTTTTTTCCTCGGATTGCATGCTGGCTATGAAAAAATTCATACCAATCCTTCATTTTATTTCTTCTTTTGATTCAGTCTCTCTTCTCTTATTTACAATTGTTTTATTTACATTGATTATTTCTAATTGGATTTTATTTTGGATTTTATCTTTGCTCATTTGATTTTTTTAATTTTTTTTTCAAATTTGGTCCTTATTATTTTAATTTCTATTTTTAATCATTTCTTTATTAATTTATTCTTTTCCAATCTCATCCCTAGGCATTTATTTTCATTTAATTTTTATATCAAATTTGGTCATAATTCTTTTATTTGCTATTTTTTTAATCATTTTCTTAATGGATATGGTTTTTACAATTCCATCCCTAAATATTTGATTTGATTTGATTTGATTTTTACCTAAACATTTAATTTTTATTAAAAATTAATCCTAATTCTTTTAATTGCCTTTTTTTTGTTTTGCAATGTTTTTTTTATTGATTTTTTTCTCAATTCCATCCTTCAATGTTTCTTTAATTAAGAATCTTGCTTCTTTGTTTTTTCAAGTTTGTCTTTGATAAGGTCAACCCAGTCTTATGACCTGGTAATTAATTTGAAGAATTAGCCCGATCAACTTTTATCTTTTTTTAAATCATTTTTTAAGTTTTCTTTTGTTAGTGTTTTTTTAGCTTTTTTATTTATAGGATCATCCTAATTTCATGTCCTAGACCATGTGTTTGATTTGTTGACTCGGAATAGCTGTAAAGTTCACTCGAGGCTTTTTTTGTTATCTGTTTTTTTTGCTTTGACAAGTTTTTTAAATTTATATTTTTAAATTGGCTTATAATAAAATTCTTGATGGGACCCGGATCTAGTGTTTCATAAGTTGCGAGCTTTTTAAGATTTGACCATGTTGAAGATGTTTGTCATGGTTTGCTTAGTTTTTACAGATGTTTACAATTTCACCACCTATTATATTTTTAATCTTTAAAATTTGATCCTTATTTTTTTAATTGATATTTATTTTATTTGGGATTTTTTTCCATTAAATTACATCATCCTTGGGTTTTTTCTATTAGATTTTATAGTCATTCTTTTTATTTCTATCAAATTCATCGGAGTAAGATCCATTAGATAAGGAAGCTATAGTGCCCTGATTTTTTAAAGTAAATAGAGCATCCAACAAAATCTTGCTGGTTTCCGCAGATGAAGAATCTCCGGTTCATACAAAGCTTGCTTGATAGATTCCAATCCTCCAATTGATTCAAATTCCACATCTATGTGATCAGGATTTCTAACATCACATGCTATGACATCCTCTTCAAAAATAAAAATACTTTATGAATGATGCATGCAATAATGCTTAACACACATACAATAACATAGTTAAAATTGCTCAGAAACTATACCATTCTAATTAACATTAGACCCACTCCAAATACTTAGAAATTTTAGTTTCCAAGAAACAAAAATTTCAATATCATTGGAACTAACATACTTTTGTGCAGGCAGCCCCCCTTCTACAAAGACTGCCTAAATCTCTATAATTCAATGGTAGCACTGCTTAAGATTAGAATAAAAGTCATTAACCTGGGCACCAGAGCAAGAACTCAGAGTGAGTCCAACCATTCCTTCTATATATTTCATATCAATCTGCCTCCGAATATGTTCAGCAACCAAACCATCATTAGTATCTCTATGAATCCCTAAAACCTTGCCAGGTGATGTGTAGCTGCCACCTCACGTTCAGAGCTATAGACTATTGTGGGTTCAGTATCAGCTGCCAGTTTTTCCAACCTTCCATTGACGTTGGCAATAGTGGAGTCCATAGAGTTGTCACTAACCTCCTTTTATCTCTGTCAAACTGCCTCTGGCAATAAGAAACCAAACCTTATACTTTTTCCTCCTAGAAACAATTCCTAATGATACCTGAGAACGATCCTGTTTTCCACGCTTCTTTCTTCTCCCTCCTGCCAGAGAGTTGGTTTTTTTCCAAATTGCCGTAGATTTCATTAGAATTCAGAAAATTTGTAGAAAAGGTGTCTCGCTCTTACTGCACTCCTGACACTTTCTTTCGTGTGATTAGGATTAAACTACCCTGCATCTAACTTTATCTATAGCTCAGATTAAGGAGCTGACAACATGGTTTAAGATTTGGCAAAAACTCAAGAACTCATGAGAGACCGAAAGAAGCTGCAAGAGATATTGAGCTGAGATGGGTACCATCATAATCTGTGAGTAAATGAGTGACTAAATCGAACCCCCAGCCAATTAATACAATTATCTGGAGAATGTTGAAAGACATGATGAAGACCAGTACATGAGGTCTCATGGCTGTGGTTGTGTCAACAAGAGGTTCAACAATGGATAAACACCACTGGGGCAGGATTTTACTGATACAATTAATAATGATCATGCTCCATGTTCAATCAATCAAGGGTTAGAATCAGGGTTTGAGCTGGTAATTGGGAGCTTGAATTCCAAACACCAAATTCTGTTACCTCTTTCCAAAGGGGAGGAAGTGACAAACGAATTCATGTGCTGGAAGCATTGTAGACAAATGTAAGGGATTTGATCTTGCAGACAACTTGCAGGTATTAATTCAGGAGTTTAGAACAAATCCATTTTTGGTAATATTCTTCCCACTTTTGTTGCTACTATGTATAACTATTATAAGAATAACAGATGAGCCACTCTTTTTAGATTTCTCGGGTGATCTGGAAAAATGAAACCAGCAACGCATTCAGAGAGAGAAAAATGCATCTCTCATGTGAATTCAAGCATCGAGCAATGTGAGAATTTATGAGAAGCAGCACAAGGCTTGCAAGTATACTTGCCTCCTTTTGGGAACTTAGCTAAGATCCTCTGGCATTTGTTTATGAACCTCTTCCCTTCTCTCATCCTCTTGTTTATGAACATATACAAGGAAGAATAGACATAGCATTACCTATCTGGCATTGAAATATAAGGTTTGATCCTGCTAGGCTCCTTTTAATAGAGGATATTCCTAGCTATATATCTTCTATTTTCTCATACTAGCTAGAGATAGTAATTAGTGGCTGTTATTGCCAATGCTGAAGTACTTGCATGGAATCTAATGTGATGCATGCGCTTATCTAACCACAAATCTTGTAAACTTATCCTGGATATATAGGGGAAAAAAGAGAGTTTGATTTCTAACAATCTCAAAGTTATATTATTTCAATAAACTTGATTTTATCAAAATTTAATACTCCACATTATATTAAAGATAAAGGATAATATAGAGTATTAACAAAACTTATAATAAATGAGGAGTGATATTAACAAATTATAGACTGGGAATATCCCCACCTTTTTGTTACATTCTAGATATATCAATTGAAAGAAAAATGGCCCATAAAATCTATATTTTGTCAATACATATAAATGTTTTCCATAAATTAATATAGCCGCGTTTCCAACACTCGCTCCATAAATTAATTTGCTACTTGATAATCTTGAATTCCAAATTTGGTCTTCACCCAGCTTAGGATGTTTCACACTCCCAGTCTATATATATCCATGTTGTATGAAACTTGTTTTCGTGCTTCTCCCAGCAGTGAGGAAGATCAAACATATTATAATGACTTTGATTTCGTCTTTAAATGTGTTACACATTCACCCATCCTGTCAGTATCTGCTCCGATGCACAATCTAATATTATAGACTTCTCTTTGGTCTTTCGGATCGGGGCTATGTACTAATTCCTTTTTGATGGTGGAAAGGAAAGGTCTTGATAATCCAACAGTAACTTATGAATCTTGAATGCAAATACCTTGAAACTTCAATCTTTTTTCAGTTTTATCAAGTACGCTGCTCTGTTTTCCAGTAATGGTTCAGTAATGTTAATGCAAGAACGTGTTGACTGCATTCACTCAATGAATTTATTGGTGTACAACTGTGAATTTGATTAGATTGGAGTGAACATAAGATGGTGAAGATGACTTTCTTTATCAATTTTTTATTTTAATTGAATATTAAAATACCTTGAAACTTCAATCTTTTTTCAGTTTTATTAAGTACGCTGCTCTGTTTTCCAGTAATAGGATTTTGACAATTCAAAAACTTGTTAATTGAATATTAATGTTTCTATGCACTCTATAAAGGCTGAATTGTGGTATATTGTAGAGCCTGATTTATATTTCAATGACATTTCAAATGCTTGTGGTATCCTTTCTTCTATGAACTTTACACACATGTTCTTGGAGAAAAGAATAAGGTTACAGAACATTTGGCCAAAACAGGAGTTCAATCAAAAACATATTTAGTTGCATGAATTTAGTTTTGTTTTTGATTTTGTGGGTTAATAGGGTGTTTTTTCAAGTTTTTATTAGTTCCTATTTTGTTTGTAAGGCATTATAGTTGCAAGAATATGTTTATTGTTTGTACAGCCATTATCTTACTGGCTATAACATATTAACAATATACTAAAAGGCGTGGGGAAAGCACTGTAGCTTCCCCACGCCTTTTAATTATACTTATAATAATAATAATAATAATAATTTATATTGTTAATAATAATAATAATAATAATATAATAATAATAATATTATTATTATTATTATTATTATATTATTATATTATTATATTATAATTATATTATAATATTTTTTCCGTTTAGTGATTTTTCATTTTTTTTTGTTTATTATGTTTTTATGGGTTTTGTTTTTGCTTTTTTCTTTGTATTTTTTTCTTTTAATGAATTTTTTTGTTTAATTTAGTTTGTTAAAGGTAAAAAAAAATTTATTTAATTATCAGACTTTCATGACACGGATATCGAGTTTGACAGGTTAACGACAAGTTAACCCTGAATTTTATTTTTTTTGCTTTTTTTCTTTTTAATTAATTTTTTTTATTTAGTTTAGTTTATTAATGTTAAATTTTTTTTATTTAATTATCAGACTTTCATAACACGTATCCCGAACTTGACAGGTTAACCCAATTAATTATGGGTTAACCTGTCAAATATTTTTTTCTATTTAGTTATCAAACTTTCATGACGCGAATCTAAGGTTTGACGGGTTAACCTGATTTGAAGTGTTAACCCAGTTAATTCAGATTTTTTTTTTCTTTTTCTTCATTAATTTTTTTCTTCATGTTGGTTTTTTTTCTTTATTTTTTTCTTTTTAATTAATCTATTTAATTATCAAATTTTTATGACACGACCTTGCAGTCAGACCCACATCCAAGGCTCTTGGGTCCGGTGTTGCAACCAGACTCACTTAAACTTGAGTCATGTAAGTTTAATATTATTATAAATATTACTCTTGGGTCAAGTGTTGCAGCTAGACCAAAGGCTCTTGGGTATATCTTTACAGAAAGACATAACACTCTTAGATCTTAGTTTTTTTTTATATTTTTTATGCAAGAAAAAAAATAACCCGTGGCGTATGCCTTTGTTTTGTTTTTTTTCCCTTTTTCTTTTTAAGCCTTTTACTATGGTCTGCACAGTGCAGTCCACGGTGAAAAAGCCGATGCCTTTAATTTCTTTTTTTGTCTTTTATTTATTTATTTTTGTTTTGTAATTATTCTTTTAATTTAGTTTCTTAATATTAAATTTTTTCTGTTTAATTATTAGACTTTCATGACACGGATCTCAGATTTGATGAGTTAACCTGGTTTAACGAGTTAACCCAGTTGATTCAGATTGTTTTTCTTTTTCATCATTAGTTTTGTTCTTCCGATTTCATCTTTTTATATTGTATGCAGTCCACGGTGAAAAGGCTGATGCCTTTAATTTATTTTTTTTTACTTTTTTTTATGTCTTTCACTGTGGACTGCACAGTATAGTCTACGGTGAAAAGGTTGATGCCTTTTTTTTCTTTTTAATTAATTTTTTTATTTAGTTTGTTGATATTAAATTTTTTTCTATTTAGTTATCAGACTTTCATGACACGGATTTCAAGTTTGACAGGTTAAACCAGTTAATTCAGATTTTTTTCTTTTTCTTTATTAGTTTTTTTCTTCATGCTGGTTTTTTCTTTGTTTTTTTTCTTTTTAATTAATCTATTTAATTATTACACTTTTATGACACAATCTTGCAGCCAAACCCATATCCAAGACTATTGGGTTTGGTATTGCAGCCAGACCCACTTAAACTTAGGTCTTTCAAGTTTAATGTTATTATAAATATTACTCTTGAGTCAGGTGTTGTAGTTAAATCTAAGACTTTTAGATATAATTTTGTAAAAAAACCTAATACTTTTAAATTTTAATTTTTTTAATATTTTTTATATAAAAAAAATTAACCTACAGCATTCCGCAGTAGAGTTCTCGTCTTTGATTGAAAAAACACCTAGGATGTCCCTGTAGCAAAAATCAATACTGTCGTGTTCCCATAAGGCAATGCTAGCTGACGTCATTAATGATCACTGATGATCTTAAGTTGACAGGCTTTTTCCAACATGATCATTAATGATCTCAGGTCGACAGACTTTTCTCTATAATTTAGCTTTATAATTGAGCTCTTAAAAATTGCTGTTTTTAACATCCAAAAATATATTGCCGACAATAAAAAAAAACTATTGTTGTGTTCATATTCTTGGTCTCGTCAATGAAGACTTTTGGGTCATGTAAGAGGATAGAAAGGCAAATTCGCCAGTGCTCCGTTGGTTTTATGTAATTATCACTTTGCCTCGGTTTCCAATCCACACTCAACAGCTAATTTTGGGCCAAGAAGGAAAGTTGATAGGAAACCTTACTTTCTGTAAATAGTGATGGGAATGCATATTGCAGTTTTTCATCATTTTTACTTTTTAAATCCTGAAAGAGGTATTATTCTCGCTCAAAAATAATTTTTAAAAAATATAAAAACTTTATTATATCAATGTTTTCCATAAATTAATATTTCCGCGTTTTCAGCACTCACTCTCCTCAAATTACTATTCTGCTTCTTGTCATTTGTGTGCTCAGCACCAGAGTCTCTCTCCTTCAATTCAAACAATCCTATTCCATTGATAGTTCTGCTTTCAACTCACAAAAAAAACAGCATGCCCAGTCCCTTAAAAAATTATGTAGGGGATTTTTTTAATGCTATAAGAATTAATTAATTTTTTGCATAATAAGAATAATCAGCCACTTCCAAAATCATGTAGGGGATTTTATTTTTGTGTCTTTTCTTGTTGTAGAGGTGTCAAGGAATAAAATTTGGCAACGATTTTGACAATTCAAAAAACTTTTTAATTGAAAATTGATTGTTCTGTGCACTCTATAAAAGCTGAATTGTGGTAGATTTATATAATGCCATTACATGCATCAAGAGCCATAATATCTTGGAGATTATGTGATACTTACAGGGTGATTTTATATTATTTGGCCAAAATAGGAGTTCGATCAAAAACATATTTAGTTTTGTTTATATTTTGATTTTGTGGGCTTTTTTTCAAGTTTTGATTAGTTCCAATTTTGTTTGTATAGCAATTATCTTATTGGCTATAACATGTATTAATGAAGTTCTCGTCTTTGATTAAAAAAACACCATTCTAGGATGTCCCTTTAGGAAAAACCAATACTGTCGTGTTCCCATAAGGCAATGCTTGGTGACGTCATACTAGGAATCACTGTTAATCTCAATTTACATGCTAGTATGTGATCACTGATGACCTCAAGTTGACAGGCTTTTCTTTATATGATCACTATTGAAAAAAAAAAAATTGTTGTGTTCCCATTCTTGGTCTCGTCAACGAAGACTTTGGGGCCATGAAAAAGGATCAAAAGGCGAAGTCGCCAGTGCTCCGTTGGTTTCATGTAATTATTACTTTGCCTTGGTTTCCATTGGTCAAGCAAGAACAATTTAGTGGGCCATTATTTTGAGTGGAAAGTTATAGGAACCTTACTGTCTATAAATAGTGATGGGAATACATATTGCAGATATTTGATAGTCTAATATTTAAAATTTGGTCAGCACCCAGTTAAGGATGTTTCACACTCTCATGCATGAAGCTTCTTTAATGCTTCTCCCAGCAGTGAGGAAGATCAAACATATAATAATGACTTTGATTTCGTCTTTAAATGTGTTACACATTCACCCATCCTGTCAGTACAGTCAACGATGTCTCTCTTTCGTTTTTTTTACTACAGAAACTGAATGAATAGAGCACAATCTGAGTCCTAATATTGGTTTGTCTATTTATACTACTAATATTGCCTTTCTTTACTTCTCATCTTTCCCCGACTTCCACATTTCCTTCCTTCAAAATTCCAATTTTACTTTGAATCCTGAAAAGCCAACATGAAGTATTATTCATTATCCCTCGCTCAGTTTCTCTGTTCCATTTTGTTTCTCTTGTATTTTCTTACAACAATTTCATCATCATTCTCCTCAAATCTCTCCTCTTCTACTCATTTATGTGCTCATCACCAAGCTATTCCTCTGCTTCAATTCAAACAATCCTTTTCCATTCAGAGTTCTCCTTTTTGGTTTGCTAGAAATTATCAATATCATCAATATCCCAAGACAGAGTCATGGAAAGAGGGTACAGACTGCTGCTTGTGGGATGGGGTCACTTGTGACCTGGAAACCGGGCAAGTGACTGAACTGGACCTCTCTTTCAGCATGCTTTACGGAACCCTGCATTCCAATAATTCTCTCTTCTCTCTTCATCATCTTCAAAAGCTCGTCCTCTCTTACAATGATTTCAACTTCTCCAAAATTTCTTCTCAATTTGGTCAGTTTT
>Ga0325411_1009123_pt1 | contig 10644 bp, 8 predicted proteins | sample PopdelMetagenome_13_FD_206181 | JGI IMG/M metagenome (GOLD analysis project Ga0325411, IMG submission 206181) | Populus deltoides microbial communities from Bellville, Georgia, United States - Xylem-PdIQD-R4 | ecosystem: Host-associated > Plants > Phyllosphere > Stem > Wood/Secondary xylem...
TCTTCTTTCATTTATAGTAGCAGTCAATTTTGACGTTTTCTCAAGTACTGATCACTGGCTATAAGTTGAAGACTCGTATATATGAATCACAACTGTGGTATTAGCCAATCTACTCTTAGCCTATAAACCAAATTGATATTTAAGATTAAAACTCTTGCCCCGTACGTGATCATTCTTGAATTATAAGTAAAATTAATGCACATCTCATTAAATTAAGAAAACAAATCTTAAAATAAATCTTTATTTAGTTTGCAATTACCATAAAGCTTCTTATTTCTGCACTTGAATGGTCAACCAGTTGACATGCTTGCCCAAGTTCTAATACAAAAATAAAAATAAAAAATGGCAACTTGACCTTTATCAACAACTGAAGCTATTTATTCCCCTTTTTTTTTTTTTTTTTGTAAGGTGTATAAAGTCAGACCTGCCATGTATGAATATATTATTTCTACCAGTTGGTGAATCATGCATCCACTATATAAAAAATGTCACAGGGTCAGAGCAGACAAATGTAGCCGGCAAGACAGGTGCATGAAGCGAGACCTTAACACCCTCCTCGCTCCATCATCCACTTGAAAACAGATGATGAGTGTTTTAATTAGTTGAAGAGTTCTTCCAACCACATTTCTGATAAGTCTACATGCTCTTAATTGGGAGAGTATGGTCTAAGCCAATTAACCAAGGTCTTCTAATTAGTCCACTCCAAAACTTTCCCTTTCATGATTGCTCTTGATAGCGCCATGGTTACTTACTGTGCCCAACCCCCCCACTCATGCAAAGGGAGGCGTTCTTCCTAAGCCTGGCCAAATTTAAATTGCCCAGTTACAGAAGAAGACCTTTTTGGTCAACCTTTGTCGTGTTTCTGGGCCTTGTATGTAAAGCTCCAACCTCAGCTCCTGATTAAACGAACTTTAAGCATATGACTGGACTGCGTACTGTGTAGAGTGAAACCGATTAGCCTGTGAGAAGCCTAAACATGACTGGGAAGTGCTGCTCTTGATTCTTATGTCAGAGGTCATGTTGGGGTGCAAAATTCTGTTGGCCTTCAATGAAATCTGTAGCAAGAAAGTTTGAGAATAGATATGATGTCTGCAGGCAGGCCAAATTGGAAATGATAGCGTATCCTGAAATTCTATAACCCTTGTCAACACTAAAAAGAGCATGGAGAAATATTACAATAATTGACATATTCATAAAGCATATACGGACACTTCATTGCAATAGCACCCCCTTCCACAGCCCAGGAAGTTGCTCGGGTGTTCTTGGGTCATTCCTACAAGTTTCTTGGGTCATATCCCTGACTCTCGCATTGATTCTTGAGGACAAGAATCTTATAGGGAGGGGACTATTGTTACAGGTCTTGGAATTAGTTGACAGAGAAGAGGATTGGAGCAAGCTTAGCAAGAATAAAACAGTTGCAGTACTGGTCACAGAAAGCAGCAATTGAGCAATGGAAAAGAATCGATTGTGGAAAAGAAGTTAGTTAGCAGTTAGCAATTTAGTTAGTAGTTAGTTACTAGTCACTTACAATCAGTTGTTGGTTAGGAAAAGAAGATGGCTTGTATAAATAAAGACTATTTCTTCTTTTCTCATTTCTTCCTTTTCTTTCTTTTAAAAACTCACACTGCTTGTTAAGAAGAACTTAACAGGTGGGCGGTGTTGATGATGGTCGATGGAGAGCGGGGCGGTGTCAGATCCGTGATGGTGCTGACGCCGCTGTCTTGGGCTTTGGTCAAGCCAGGAAAAGACAAGCTGTTGTTTATACTGCCACACTTCTAATTTTTTATTTCTTGTTCTTTCTCGTCCCCTCATTCTCTAGTTGCTTGGAGAAAAAGGTTTCCTCGATTATCCTTTCGCTCATTTTTTATTTTTTGTTTCATTTTCTTTACTCTTACGATTTTTAAAAAATATATAAATACAAAAGGGATAAAAAAAAACAAAATGACAGGAATCGAAGATGCATTTTCGAGTATTTTAGTATTTTTCAATTTTTTTCAAATTGTTTTTTTTTTTTTTTTAAATACACGAGAAGAGTCGGGCAATCGTTTCATCATGCTGGCCAGCAGAATTGATAAGAGCACAAGTGTTCCACCATTCAGCCTAACAATAAGAACAAGTACTGTTCATTTTACATGTTATATTCAACTACAAAATTCCTATGACCACTGTTATCGAGAGATTGAAACTAACTTTTGTTGTCTGACCATTTTTACCCACGAATAAACCGAGCTAAATCACTTTCTTTTCCTCCTTTTTTTTGGGGGGGCAAAAATTAGGAATGACCCAAGAAAAAACTTTAAATTAAAAATTTGCCCCAACAATCTCAGAACCGACTCAGCTAACAGTATATTCACTTATGCACGCTTTTTTGTACCCCGCCCATGAAAAACAAATCCTCCAATGCCACACTTTTTTCGAACAAAAAAAAAAACCTATATGTCAAAAGCTAAACTAACGGGGTCTTGTATTTGAGCTACGAAGCGTCACACCATGTAAAAATTTTGTATATCCAATTAAACTAAGCTTGCCATCCGAGTTTCTGATCCAATCTTTGATGAATGTGTAGGCTGAAGGGCCCACGTTCAATTCCTGCAGAGAGGAGAGATTTAAAATGATATTCAAATAGCAATGTGGAGCACAAATCAAACGGCGGCAGTCGTATACATACCCTTGCCAATTCTTCAACTGAGATGACTCGGTTACCCTCCTGTTCAAAATGCTCAAAAGCATTGGAGGCAATCTGCTCCCACCCCTCGAGAGCCTCTAGTTGATATGTGCTGATTGCAGCTGCACAAAATTCTTCGAAGTACATCTTCCTATAAGCAAGGGATTCCATCTGAAAAAAAGAGGGACAATCAGAAAAGGATAACCATCAACTCTGAAGGGTAAAAAATCAAAACTATTCATAATCTTCAGAGAGAATGAAAAGAGAACCCATTGCGTTTTAAGTGGATTGACAATCATAATTGGTGCGAGTAAACATCCAAAAGCCAAAAAAAAAAAAAGGCAAGTGTATCTTTTGAAATTCAAATGCAAGAACTTCTTTCATGCAGCAAGAAAATTCATAGGTTTATATTTCTTTAAATTGCAATCAACATAATTCTTAAAATGCAGAGACAGTGACTGCAAGTTATCATATTTCAAGCAGAGAACTAAATAAGAGTACCGCATTGAGAATTTCAGGAGCCCTCGACTCTCTCATGGCATCAGTTGCATTGCGTACTAAAGCCTGCAAGAAATTGCATTTCTTTTATAGAAAAATTATAATCCCATAGTCCTGTATGCTACTGATATTGATTGAAATGGAAAAAGCAGTAACCATTCTGAAATTATCAAGTGAAACACTTCCGTCGCCATTTGGTTCCAACAAACTGAATTGAGCTCTGAGATAGACAAGCTCGTCCTCCGTCAACGCTTTTGAGAGAGCCTGCATAAGAAAGGAACCCAAAGAAATGTCAGCTGATATGCAATAGACAATTATCAATCCAACACTCTAACCATTTCACATTTAAGCTTCAGCACAGTTGAAATATTCAGCCACGTTGATGATTATGCCTTTCGCATCAGAAAAAGCAGTAGTCAGTGAATAGGTTAGAAATAGAGCCAGACAGAGCTTCACTCATACCTAACAAATCCTGGCTACTTTTACTTTAAGCAGCCCAATCTCCAGATGCTTTGGACAATGAAAGCTGCTTTTAATTTATCTTTTAACAATATCGTGCCAAATTTAGTTTCAAATTCTGTTTTTTTAAAGAACAAAGAAAGCCATGTTCTAAATAGTTTAGATACAAATCAGGAAGTTTCAATCAAATATAAGATTAGGAATCCGAACAAATAATCATATAAGGATTTTTGGTAATTAGATACAGAAATAAAATTTAAAAACTGCACCTCAAAAAAAAAAACCACAAAAAATTGGAGGGAGAGAGAGAACATCAAACTAGGGGCTGATGAATGTTTGAAGGTTCTCTGCAAAAGGAATTCTTTAGGTAATGCAAAGTTTTAGTACTTAAGGGGTATAGTTAACGCTAAATGGTGAGCTTATTTGCACTTGAACATATTTCCTCACTTCATTACCAATTATGTTTCCCTCGATAATAAACTTGAGCTTTGAATCTACATGGTGAATAATGTTTTCACTATCAGGATTAAGATACAATACAAAATTCTTAAAGGAAGGCACACACACGCATGTGCTCTTGTTAATAAGGGAGGGTGTACCTTTAGCGCTGCACGTTTAAAAGGTGTAGCATGTAGGTATGCCTTGACTAGCTTGTAGATTAATATGTCTAAATTTATAGGTCGGCTATCATCCCTCAACCATGGGTGAGCTGCAATTACCAAGGTTTTCATTAGCTAAAAGAAATCAAGAAATAAGAAGTGTCAGATGTAAATTTCTCAAGATCATCAAATTGTCAATGAGAAAATAAGATGCAACATGCAATATAGGTGTAGACTAAATTTCATACGCATGTCAAACATCCAACTATTGCAAGTGATGTACAATTTCCAAAATATTTAAGTCACTTCCACCTCAACCACCTTTAAGCAATATGGACACAACCAAATAGCTCCTGGAATAGTCCTTTTTGTTTAACTTTACAAGTGAGGATTGCTTCCAAAGGGGACCATTTAACATCCATCATCAATTAAAAAATACAATCCAGGATCCTTCTGATCTAACATACTGCAACTCATCCACTTTGGTTCTCCCATAGACACTTTCTCATCAGAGGAAAGAATGCCATAACCTTGTAGAAAGACTTGCAAAACCATCTAGGTATATCCATTGTTTTGTCAATGTTATGGGCATTTGTTTTAATAAAATAATACAGGAATTACAAACTTACTTAGAGCTTGGACAGCAGTCATTCTTTTCCTGTAATCCTTGTTCAGAAGTCTCTTCACAAAGTCCTTGGCCTCTGGAGTAACAGAAGGCCAGGGTAGATCTTCAAAGTTGGGATCAGATCTCAGCACAGCACGGAAAATTCCTGATTCAGTCCGTGCCCAGAAAGGCCGGCTTCCACATATCAAGATATAAGTAATAACACCAATGCTCCATATATCTGCTTCAAGACTGTAACATCTATGCAAGACTTCAGGTGCAACATAGTATGCACTTCCAACGATATCATTTAACCTTTCATCTGCAAATATCACACAGAATAAATCATTAAAAACTCTCCAATATCAACTAATAAGTAAGTAAGTTATAAATATTATAAAAGCCATGTAGTTTAAACTAGAAAATCATGTGCACAAATAACATAGAAATCAAAAAATTGGCAGGCATACTCATGCTCTTATATTATCAAGGCTACCAGCCTGCATCAATTTAGCTTAATAATGTAATTAGCACAATCAAGTCTCAATCGTTGTCACAACACTTGTTGCATCAGTCAATAATCCATATAGATGTCTAGGTAACAGGCAAGGAACAAGTAAAGATAGCTATGGCAGAGAAAATAACCAGAGTAATCAGGCAAAAACTCAAAATCTCATCTCTGATTTAGGGACCCAACTCATTCAGTTAAATAAAACTAAATCAATCTACTTGTGGCATGGAGGCAAGGATAGTATTTTCTGTGAGTTGACCAAAAAACATAGGAAGCTCTGCTTATTACCTGGCCTAATAAAGTCAGAGAGGCCAAAATCAATAAGCTTCATATCAGCATCTTCACTGCCCGAAGTGAAGAGGAAATTCTGTAACAAAAGAGGATCAGTTATGAGCAAGCATGGAATGAAAATTCCCCATAAACACTGTCAGCCCCCACCACCAATGACACCACCTAGTGATGATAAAACTTAATGCTCAACTACTTACATGAAACAACAAAACATCAAGTTTATGAGGAAAAAAACCTCTGGTTTTAAATCACGGTGTACGACGCCTTGAAGGTGACAAAATGCAACCACACACAAGATTTGCACAATTATAGCTTTTGCATCTTCCTCTGAGTATCTTCCTCCTCTGCAGCAGAAGAAAATGTTATGTTTATATGAGTAGATAACACTTCAACCATGCAAGCATTCAACAGAACATACAATTTAGATCGGTTCTGCTCAGGGTAGGTGGATGATAATTTCACATGCAACATCCATCATGGTTATAATCCAAGGCCAAGGCAAGTAGTCAAAAAAAAATTATAGTTAATCACCCGTGCAAAGACTATTGCATTACCTTGCCAAAATTCTGTCTAGAAGCTCCCCTCCCTCACACAATCTGATAAGCAAACAGTAATCCACCAAACATCAGAGATAAAAGTTCAAAATTGCACAACACAAACAAAAGTCAAAACTTCTAGCCAAGCAAAACATTCCAAAAAGTGCCATTTACAAATACTGCAGGAGAGAAGCTAAAGAAAAAGACGCAATGTTGACAAAGCTCAATTATATTTCATGCAGAACTTAGAACAGAAAGTAAGAAAAGACATACTCCATCACTATGTACACGTTATTGGCATCCTCACATGCATCATAAAATTTGACCAGATGCCTATGTCCTGATAGACCTTTCAGTATTTTTACCTCCCTACGAACATCTTCGATTGATATAGCGGTTGTCATCTGCCAAACAAGTCTTGTGAAAATTTAGATATTACACAATCGATAAGGCAATTAATCCTAATTAAGAAAAGAATTCAGAATTTCATAAATCTGATCACTGCACATAAAAGAAAAGAGTAATAACTGAAGCTATCAAGGAAAACAACCAAGATCGGGATTAGAAAATACAGGTTTAAGAGGAAAACTTTGATCGTCAGCATATACAGAAACATTTGATGAAGGAAAAGAATGTCTGTCATACACTGGCACGAGCAATTGGCATAGCCCAGGGGGGTAGATTGCCTTGAGTGTACACATGCACCCATGAGCACACATTCAAGAACATGTGTGTTACTATGCATTTGTACAGTGTCAAGTGAATGACAAGTTGGCAATTGAACCTCTTTTAAGATTCCAGTAAGGAAAGGGCTCAGGGGGGTTATAAAACAGTGTTAGAAGAATATAAATGTAAGAAAAGCAGGACCAATAAATTGAATTTCCAATGTAAATGAGATACAGCAAGAAATTCATTTCAAGGCGCAGTGTGCAATTAAAGAGGGTTGAATGATCACTTTGCACAAAAAGAAAGTAATTACAGGTTTCACTACCGACCATGTAAACAAATTCAAGATGTAACAGAAGATTAGAAAGGACCTTGAAATAGAACATTTATAATTCCGAGTGTGTTTGTGCATACTCACATCTGTAAATGTCTTCAATACAAAATGACAGATTAAGAAAACTATTACAAGTACATATTTGATAGTCCAAAGGTAGGATGCCTAAGACCTATGAAGCATGATACATTATACATTTCCATGAAGGTATTAAAGATATCTGAATTAATTCCATGAATATCCGTATTGTATAGTTTTCACAAAAACAACACATTTCCAATGAGATTCAGTTTTAGCTAGTGAACCATTGATCTGGTTAATAGAACTTGTGTCATGAAACTAATTCCACTCACATATTGTCTGCATTTTCACAGAAGAATCGAAGAATTTGAGAGTTAGTTATTCTCTAATGCATGGCAATATAAACAAGATCACGCCATATCAAGTCCTATTTATCTTTCCAGGTCATCCTCACTGGAGTTTCATCTTTGATGACACAATTAAAGCTGAGAATGCTGTTTGTAAGTGAAATGCCCTTTGTTTTATGCTTTCAGTATTTGAATGCTTATATGCTGCAATAATACAAGTGAACTCAATAAGTATCATCAAATTTGCAAACTCTGGCAGGGAAATATCTCATTACTGTTTCTCTCTTCAGAGACAAAGGCTAGGCAAAGATATGAATCACCATAAGGACTAAGGAAGTTTGTGTTGCAATACTGTCACAGCTCATAAGCTCATACAATGCTTTCATATCAGTATCAGATGCTGATAACCATATCCATGTGTGCCATCCTCATCAATATACAATTAACATCCTTAAAAGTAAATAAATTTAGAGACAGATAACATCAAATTAAAACTCAGACTGATCTTTATCCCTTTTCTTAAGGTCTAAATGATAAACAATTACCTTAGGTGCTTAGTTATTTTGCAGAATTTTTTACCACTACGGATATTCCCTAAACAAGGAAAGCTCGAGCATCAAACATTTTTTCAATGCCAACTTCCAGGTCTGCAAATGGAAAAAAAATCAGCGTGACCGCAATCAGATTTCATTTATTGAACTGCATATCCTTACTCAAATATCTTGTCCATTCACCCAACAATCTTCATTAAAACCCGTGTAATATATCCTCTTTGATCTTCCAAATAATGCTTATGAAGAAGTTTCTTCTCCTAGTGCCTTCAGTTACATTTCAGTTTCTGACACAAACTGTTCCAACCAGATACCTCGAATCATTATCAGATAGTGACTAACACGCCTATGTCCCTTCCATTCTTCCCAAAATATTCCCATCCATATTTTCAGTCACGAAACAAGCTAAGTTTGACTTAAGTAATCCATACCGCCTTTCAAAATTCTTGCAACACATGGCAGGAATACATTGCTGATAAACTATACCTCAAAATTCTCATTGTATTTTCCACTTCCACGTTGACAAGTATTCAAACCCCTAAAAAAACGAATATGCTTCCATTCAAGTAAGCAGCACAACCAAACCAAGCCCGAGAGTTGCGGCATATTGCCAGTATCTTGAATAACTGACAAAAATTAGCCCTAACGCATCAACAAGTTAAGCACAACATCTATTAATCTAATTACAAAAACAAACCCCTCATTAATCAAATTGAAAAAATAGAAACATCTATTAATCTAATTACAAAAACAAACCCCTCGTTAATCAAATTGAAAAAATAGAAATATATATTAATCTAATTACAAAAACAAACCCCTCGTTAATCAAATTGAAAAAATAGAAATATATATTAATCTAATTACAAAAACAAACCCCTCGTTAATCAAATTGAAAAAATAAAAATGAGAGCATTGAATTAGTACCTTAGCTTTAGATATAATCTTGACAGCAACAGTCTGATCTTTAAGTTCACCTTTCTTAACCGTAGCAGAGCAAGTATGACCAAAATGCCCTCTTCCTATTTCCTTCCCTAACTCGTACTTAGCTCCAAAATTCTTGCTATATCCAAAACTCTTATCAAGCGACTGCTGTTGCTGTTGCTGCTGCTCCGCCTCCACTCCACCGTGCTCCGGAATCGGTCCCTCCTTCGGTTTCCCTCCACCACCAAGCCTCTTAACCAACGAAGCCGCTATATGCTTCGCCGGAGACGGCGGAGGAAACGGCCTCCTAAAAAATCTCCTCGGCGTCGACGCTCTCGCCGGGGAAGGCGACACTCCACCGGGAAGCGGACTTGCGGCCACACCATGCGGATACGTACTCGGCCAGGGGCTCGGATGCGTAGAGGAGGACCTCGCCGGAGTGTTTTTCACCGAGAGCACGCCGTTACGCGAGGTGGAGGAAGGTAACGACGTTGGTTGGTTGTGATCGGTGGAGGAAGCAACGATTGTGACGGTTGTTGCGTCATTTTCGTTAGCTGGACTGGTTTTACCGTAACACTGCCCCATCAAAAGAAATCTTACAGTCTCGGTTAAAGTCCACGCATCGGACGGTTAGTGAAATATTTCTCCTCCGGATCTGATCTGATCATCACCGGAGAGAAAATAAAGAGGGGGAGAGAGAGAGTTAGGGGCAGAGAGAGATCTGAGTTAAGAAAACGATAAAAGAAGAGAATGAAAAGAGAGTTTTAAGTCAGAGAGAGAGAGAGGAAGAAAGACAAAGGGTTAGTTAGTTTTTGCAAGAAACAAAAGAAAATAACAGATGTAGATATGTTATTTTATAAAGTGTTTTTTATTTTAAATATTAATACATTAAAATAAAACGAGTAAAAAATATATTAATTTAAAAATTTTATAAAAATATAAATGTTTAAGAAAATCCAGTGCGCCGTAGTTAGCACGCAAGTGAAGCAACAGTAGAAGTAGAAGAAGCAGAGATAGGAAACTATCTGAAGGAATTAAATAAATTCTCGCTTAAAAATGCAAAAAGTTAAGGATTAATAATCTGCCGTTGGATTTGTAGAATCAACTTCAACTGTATTATACTCATGGAGAGAAACGAGTAGAGTTTTTCTCTCTGGTTTTTTTTTTTTTTTTTTGAGCTTGGTTGATAATGTTATAAATATTATTTTTTAAAATGTTTAATTTGAAAATATATTAAAATAATATTTTTTATTTTATAAAAATTTATTTTTGTTATTATCATGTTAAAATATCTAATAATAAAAAATTTAAAGAATCACACCCTTGCTTTCAGATAGAGAGAATATTAGAAGTTGGATAAAGTAATGTACTTCGTCCCAGTACTGATCACTTTTTTATATATTTGTAAACAAGTTGTCTGTCTCTCCCTCTCTGACTGCCAATTTCTTTCTCTCTTTTTAAACGGATTATGGTCCTAATCCACTTCATCTTGATTTTGAGCTTCTTCTTCAGATGTGGAGAAAACGGATTTTCTGTCTAATTAGCCATTTAACCCGCTTTGCCGCGTGCCATAATTTTGTTTTTTCAAAAAAGTAACGGTTATGTAGGTTGTTTTAATGTATTTTTTAATATAAAAAAATT
>Ga0325411_1009124_pt1 | contig 10643 bp, 3 predicted proteins | sample PopdelMetagenome_13_FD_206181 | JGI IMG/M metagenome (GOLD analysis project Ga0325411, IMG submission 206181) | Populus deltoides microbial communities from Bellville, Georgia, United States - Xylem-PdIQD-R4 | ecosystem: Host-associated > Plants > Phyllosphere > Stem > Wood/Secondary xylem...
TTGTTTTTTTCTTAATTTCTGGTAAGTTCTGGTCAGAATATCAGATTCCGGCCAGATCTGGCCGGAACAGTAACCATTTATTTAAAAAAAAATAGAGAGAAATTTTGCAAATAAAATTATTTTGAAACTAATGTTAATAACAATTAAAACATACAAACGAAAACTCTAATTGGTTAAGAATAGCTTTTCTACCACTATTAAGTTTTCAAAACATATACATACAACAAAAACTGTAAATTTTTAAAAAAATTAAGTCTGTAAATTTTTTAAAAAATTAAGTCTCAAGATCTCGATAAACAAAATTAAATATTTTTAGAATTTATATAAAAATTATCTAAAGATTAGATTTTTTTTTTACTTTGAATATTTGCTTTAATATTAGATTGTTGCAAACTACAAATTGTCCAAATATCTGGACTCTAATGGTAATACACACGAACCGCCAGTGAAAAATTTCCTAAATCTTTTTAGAAGAGAAGGATTGTTATATCTTTTAGTGTTAACTCTTTATTTTTGTGTTTTATGTATTTATGTATTGTTCTCTACTCATCTTAGAAAATAAGAGGCATAGCTTTTTATTAAGAAAACTTAAAAACCCTATAAATAACAAAATATCAAATTCCCTCTTAAATAATATCACATATAATATTTAAGTTTAATTTTAAAAATTTATTCAATCAAGTCATTACTTAAATTGTAATCCCATGTATTAATTATATTAATTCTTGTTTATAATTTCTAAAATTTATTTACAATCAAGTCGCACTTGATTAATCATCCTATTTTATTTTATAACAATGATTCTTATGTGTGTAACCCATTAGATTTCCTAATAAGTTGACTCAAATATAAATCATACTCCACAGTTGATCGATTCCACAGTTAATCGATTTATATTTGAAGATTAAGTATAATGTCTAGTAACCTGTCATGATCTTCTAAAATTTATGAGAATAATTGTTTTATTTCACAAAGAAAAAATAATATGTACTAGTCTCAACTATTCTATTTGATAGCGAGTCTTAATAGAACATTGACTATGAATATTTAGAAATAATGCTTTAATGCAATAAAAATCTCATAATTATAACAATTTTATAATTTTCTTTGCAAAATATTTTTGTTCTAAGAACTTTATTTTTATTTTAGATTTATTAATAAAATATTTAATAAATATTAAAAATAAATAAGTCTTTATTAATAAATTAAATATATTTACATGATGAAATTTCAATATCACATACAACTAATGATTGACTAAATGATATGTACACTAACAAAAATACCATCAATCCAATAAGTAAACCATCCAACAATCATGCATTCATATATATGAATAATTTTTATATCAACCTAGTTTATGGACCAAAAATATTTTTAATTGGCTGGTAATATATAGATTTCATTGGGCAATATACAAACGTCGTTGTAAAATCAGGTTGATGTAATAATTTTCAACAATAGTCATCATCAAAAGATAATGCTTGAATAAAAAACATTCTCCTACTCAAATGATAACTATACTTGAATGAAAAGATCGAAAATATCACAATGCCCTAGCCTTCACGTTTTGTCGTTCAATTTTGCTATAAATTAAGGTGAAGTTTGAATAAAAAACTTCATAGGAGAAAAGGACACTAGTTGCTGTTGAGCTTCAAGCTAATTGTCCTAGTTTGGTCGAATATAGTTTGGCTCACCAGATTAATTTTGAACTTGGTATATTTAGCATATAACCTAATTTAAATTTTAAAAAATCATTAGAAAATTGACTCAGTCAATATGTAATCCAATCATCTTGGTAAAAATCCATTCTACGTCTTCCTTTTTTTTTTAAAAAAAAAAGTGTTGTAACTTAAAAAAAAAATAAAATAAAATGCTATGTTTAATAGTCAAAACAATTTCAGTGTTTTGACTATTTTTATATCATTTTAAAATTATGATGGCTTTTGAGTGGCCTTCACATGTTTTCTCACATACATTATGAACTGCTATGTTTCTGCCACACGTTCACCAAGCTATCCTCAACTTGGCTTGTCGGTTCTGTTTTCTCCAAGTTGATTTGATGTCTCATGCAGCCCTCAATTGACCACCGTGGAGCACCTACATAGCCAGCTATTAATTATTCTTGCCTCCTGTAGTTATGGGAATGGCAGCAAACAAGAAAAGCTGAAGGCAAAGTGGCTACAGATATTAAAACTGATAATTAAGTATTTAGAAAGAGATATTTGCTGATTGGTGTGTTATCTGCAAACATGTTATGATTGTTTTTTTTTTTTTTGCATGTAATATACTTCGGATTAGATTAATATTTGGAATCCTTTTCCGTTAATATACACACCTGTCTGTCTATATTGGATCATCTAGTTATGCTTTATGTGACCAGGTATATCAACGAGGTACTTGAATTGATCTTACTTTCCATTAACGATGGTAGTCCAAAAGACTCTGCCTCGAGAAAAGATCCTTCCGTAAATAGTCATAAAACTGAAATTGTTGGCAATATCAAGGAATGTATAGAGCTGTCTAAACTTGATGATCACATAGGTCATGACTCACAATATGCAGGAACATCCTGCTTAGAGGCCATCCCTCTTGCCACATTTCATTGTCTTTGCTTGCTTTGCTATCAAGATTCAACAGGACCCTACACCAATAATACTACCTCATGATCAAGAGCTTGTAAATGTTGCTGAGAGTCAAGATCTTGAGAAGCTTGTGAATGTTGAAACCCAATCTCGAGAAATCCCACTAAAAGGCCTTAAATCACCTCTGAACTATGCCTTGAAGTTGGTTACATTTATACCAAAGACGAATATATCTATCCAAAAATCATATTGCCCCTCTATGTTTTATATAGGTCTAGAACTAATCTTTGCCATGGTTGGAGCCCTAGCTCGAGCCACAATTTGATGAGCCATACCTATCCAGCTCATTGCAAAACTTATAGAGTGAAAGAAGGAACCTAATGGTCACTAGTATCTTGCATCCAACTGTATACAATCCAATCAACTTCTATGCGTTGGATTGCAAAAAAGAGGGCTCCATTACCAGATGATCGGCACATTTTTGGTCTCTGGCCTCATGCACGAGCTGATTTTCTATCACATTAGACTCCAAAAGCCACTGTGGGAGATGGCGTGCTTCTTTCTCTTGCATGGTTTTGGCTTGGCTAAATTGGTATCAAGAAAAAAATAAAGTGCACATGAGGATTGCCTAGGGTGGTAGCAGCACCGCTTGTACGTAGCGGGGTTTGTGGTGGCTACTGCCATGTGGTTGTTCATGCCAACCGTGGTAGGTTGGAAGATTGATGTTGAGGCACGTATGGAGATCGATCATTTCTTTCATTGATTTTGTGAAAGGTGCATATATCTAATTGAGAGGTGTTTTTATTGAGCAAAAATTTTAGATTATTGGTAGGTAATTTTTGTTGCAATAAGTTAGCTTTTATTATTATTATTATTATTATTATTATTATTATTATTATTTCTCGTACTTGGTCAGGTTTGAATCTCGTAAAGAGGAAGGATACCTTCTTAATCATCAAGCCAGTCTTTTTAGATTGCATATTGATACCTATAAAGTTCAATTCATGCAGAAAGAAAACTTCTTGAATGCATCATAATTAATTTGTTCGAGTTTGGTCAATTTTTAAATTCAACCATAAAAGAAGGTAATTTAAATCCAACCACAAAAGAATTTCGTCTCCGCAATTTTGTTTATTTATTTATTTCCTTTAACTTTCTTCTACACAGCTCCTCTATCCATTATTAGCTGAAAGTTGGTCATGGCTTTAACGCCAATATTCAATGCAACTGGGAAATGGAACTAGTAGGGAAGAAAATAAATATATGGTTTCGAGGAGTTGCTGCCACTTGCAATCAGAGTACAGTATTGCCGGAAATAGTTGGGCTGAGTTTTAACCAATAATAATATTTAATTTAAAATTTGATATTTTATAAATTATAAATTTGAATCATTTAGATTTTTTATTTTATCTCAGTTAATTAAATATATTGGGTTAAACTAAATTTTTTTATATAAGAATTGTAGATATCTACAAGTGAACTTATATTGTTAATTGTCAAGGTAATGGCACCCCTAGATCTAATTTCTATAGCTTATATCACTATTAAATTTTAGTTACATTTCTTTTCTTCTTCAGAAAAAAAACAAGTTGTTTTTTGTTAGGCTAAAAAAATTTAATAGAAAGTACACTAAGAAGGGTTATAGAACATTTCTAAATAAAATAAAAACAAATGCTTACTACACAAACTATTAAATATAAAGATAAAAAGGTATAGAGTATATAGGTTGGGTTCGGTTGATTGAATTTCAAAAATCTCGACCTGTAATATCTATTTCTTAGCTTTTTTTGACCTAATATTATATGTAATATCAACATTATCTAATTTTGATGGGCTTGTCAAAGAACCATCTCAATCCAATAGCTTAAGTTGTTAGGTGAGATCCTAAGATATGATTTATTTTATTATCTAACACACCCCTTCAAGTGAAAGCTTTTTGGGCTTGAAACTTGCACAGGTTCATTTTACCTTGTGCTTAATTTTTATCAAATAAATGGGGATGGTGAGATTCAAACTCGTGACCACTAGATCATTAAGGCTCTGATACCATGTCAAAGAACCATCTCAACCCAATAGCTTAAGTTGTTAGGTGAGGTCCTAAGATATGATTTATTTTATTCTCTAGCAGAGTCGGGTTAGACAATACAAAAGAACTAGTTTTTTTATATAAAAAAAACCCTGCATGCAACCCTACTTGTCTTCATAGTTATAAAATTTAAATCGGGTCACGAATTAGATAGGTTAACCTGAGTTGACTCGGATCCATAAAAATTAATATTATTTTAAGATTTTTGTAAAAAAAGTTAAAATAACTTCAACTTTGTTTTGAAAAAAAAATTAAATAATTAAACCAAGTTCCTTCATAGTTTTAACTGAGTCGATAAAATTTTACCATTTTACTTTCAATTTACTTCAACATGAAGCTTGGCCCGTGCTAGTTACAAGTTTAATAACATTGCCTATATCTTTTTGCTGTATGTTGATCTTGTCGGTTTTTTTTTTTTTTAGAAAGTAGAAAACATTTGTTTATAGAGTAAGAGAAGCATAATACTGGAAAGAGTTTGTTAACAAAAGTGAAGTTACAATTTTCCTTGGGAGGAAACAAGTACAGTAAAAATGGTAACTAATTTCGATTACGCAGGTGATTATCATTTGTATTATATTAATTCTCTATGACTCATAAGCTTGCTGGTAATTTCATATCCAAATCACAAATATAGTGCTTTGCGGATTTCGAGGCATTGAAACTATCGAGGCTAGCAATGCATTTCATGCTAATTAACTGCAAACCCTTGATTTGATCCTAGTTTACTGGAGAATATTTCTCTTCTTCATTGATCCATGGATTGATATTTATCTTGAATTAAATTGTAGATTGATTTCTTGAAATAAATGTTATCTCCAAATTCCACATATACTTTTTTATATCAATAAATTTATTATTTTATTGGAACCAACATCTACATCCATCAAGATTAATTTTTTAAAAAACTTTTGGGGCTATTTTGATTATTTAATTGTTTAAAACAATACTTCCAAACAAATCAATAATAACTAATATATCTAAGTAAAAATATCAAAATAACTCTAACTCAAAAGCATGTAATTTTTTATAAAAAAAAAACAAAATATTCAATACATTATAGCCGGTAACAGTAAAATATGAGAGTAGGAAAACCTGCATGTAGCTCTTGAAACAATTGATAGGGTTTCAAGTGATCTATTCTCTGAAAGGTAAAATCTTTGGCCTGAAGCCACATTCATTTCGTCCACTCCTCCATACAGGCAGTACAAGAAACCAAGAAAATGTGAATGACACAAACGCAAGTGTCAAAACATTGGAAACAGTAGGGTGAACGGGTGTCCAACCCTTAACCCGAGCCAAATACTTCAATGCTCCCTCGAAAACCATGGAAATTCCTTGCAAGACAAAGAACCAAGTGACCTCCCATGTGGGTCTCGTCCCACAAGAGATGTAGTAGAACATAAGCTCATGCATTATGCCTGAAATCACAAGGGTAGTAATCATGGCCAGTATCCTTGCTTTGCCTACTCCGACGAAACCCACTAAAACATTTTGGGTAGGTTCATATATTGTTTGCCTCAAAATGTTTGAAGACAACCAGTTCCACCTTCTACCCCAAAAATCTTGTAAAGATGTCGCTAAATACGGCTTGTTGAATAGTGTCACTAACTCATACCTTGCCATGATTGATGATAGAGTTCTAAAACTTAAAGAAAGAGTTAAATGCGGGTGAGTATTTTCCTGTATCTTGAGAGGAAAAATGGCAATTGCAACAAAGTCTACGTAGTTTTTGCAAGCAGTGAAAGGTCCTCTGTTGAAGCAAAAAAGGAGAAGCTTGAAAGACGTGATCCATGTGATAAAGAAAGATAAGACTCCTCTGAGAAGACTTGATGTGAAATACCAAGGAAAGATGGTCAATAGGTAAAATGTGGGGAGGAGAAATAAGACCCTTGTCAGGCCTTTTGTCATGCATGCGGCCAGGACATAAGAATACCCTAGTGAAGACAAGACGAGAGCAAAGGGATTGCTCAAGTTCTTGGTTTCATCCTCCATTTTAGCTCTCTATCTTTAGATAGCGAAGATAGCTGTCTATATATATATATATATATATATATATATATATATATATATATATATATATATATATATATTGTATTGGATAAGGCATCAAGGGTGTTCTGTCTCCTTTTATTGTTTTTTTTTTACTTTGTTTGATTTGGGATTAAAACAATAAAAAAATATTAATTTAAAATAAAAAAAAATTAATAAAAACAATAAATCTCAGTACCAAACAATCACGAACATCATGTAGGCATAAAGACAAAGACAATAGTGCCTAAAGTTTGAACTTTGTTCATTAATTGTCATTCATTAATTCTTTCCTCTTAAGAAATTTACTAGGCAAATTTATGGAGGGCCTAATGGATCATGATCAGATTTTAGCTCAAGATTTTATGCTTGACTCCTAATAAGATTGAAATAAGATTTTACAACAAAAGAAAACTACCTCTAATTTTGTATCCTAAAAATAAGCATCAAATGTGCTTTAAGGTTGCCTTCAATGGAAAAAAAAAACAAATACAAAATGAATTTTGTTTATGAGAAAAAAATAAAATAAAAAATAAACATCTCTGAAATAATTTTAAAAAATAAGTATATATACACTCGTGCAAGACACACAATTTATGTGCCAACTCGTACACATTTAATCGTGCCCTTATCAACAAAACCGTCATGTGGAAATTAATGGTGAGAACCGTAAGGTTCTAACATTAATAATTGTGGAGTATTAGAGGGCCTATTGTCAATCAATTCCTTCGACAAACTAGTAAAGGCAGTGTTTTAAAACCCGGACCGGCCCGGCGGGTCAACCCGGGCCTGGGACCGGTCCAGGTGGAGGTAAAAACCCACTCGGGAGTTGGCCAGGTGAAACCCGGTCGACCCGGGCCACCCGATCAAACCCGGCTGAGACCCGGTCTATATTTTTTTTTTATACTAATTGATGTTAAACGACGTCGTTTTGTCCTTTATTTTAAAGGCCAAAATGACGAAGAACAATGAAGCAGAATTGGGCATTTTGATTACAGAGCAAACCTAATTAACAAAAAAATCAATTTCAATCGATGAGCTGAGGAGCAGAGGAGAGCAGAAGACGTCTTGATCATTGTTGTTTCACTACAAAAAAGGTTAGTTTCTTGTTTCTGTTCACAAATCTTCTTCTTTCACTCTCTTTTTTCCTTATTCTTGGCCGTGTTTTGAACTTGCAGTTCTAGGCATCATTTTGCTATTTGTTGATTCAGTCTCGTTGATTCAGTTACAGCCTAGTCATCTCAACCTCAGGTATGTTTCTTTGTTCTTTCTTTTCTGCAGCATAATAAATCCTCTACTATTAGGAAGTGTTGAAAATGGATGAGGAAACTAGTTTTGTTCGGTGCATTTGCTTGGTTTTACAGTTGACTGTAAATTTAAGCAAACATAGATTGTAGAGATTTTGATATGCTGGCCTGTAAGTTAGTGTGTTTGTTCTGCCTTTGCTTCTGCTAAATTTCATGCATCTACCAGCTAGTGCATGGATAGGGGTTGGTGATTGAGTTGCTGTTTTGATTAATCTATCTTTGTTCATGAACGAAAGCAAACAGGCTATGATTTTGTTTTTTGTTTTTCCTTTTGGGCAACAACGTGTGATGGATAACTAATAATTAACCATAAATGATCTTGTAGTATGGATCCACATTATTGCGTGATTTAAATATAGATGGCGCCCTCCCTCCTCTTGAATTTGCCTTTTCTTGTCCAAACGGGAGAAAATATTAGTTGTGTACTAATAGCATGAAAGAATTGGGAGATTTTATCAGCATCATTGCCTCTCCTTTCCCAGTATATTTATATACTAAATTCTCCCAATTCTATAATTTAATTAATGGATTGCAAAGTGATTTGGCTTGAAATTATATTCCCTCTTGTAAATTATGTTAGGTTCTGAAAATGTCTTCACATGATGGTAGTACTCCAAGTAGTGATCCTTCAACGGCCTAATCATCTCAACCTTCAATTTCCATGTCAAGTGGTAGTAGAGGAAGAATAGATTTGGCATGGGGTCATTGTAGAGAAGCTCCTGAACTTAGTGTTGGGTGTAAAAAAACAAAATTAGTTTGTTTATATTGTGCTAAAGTATTTGCGGGTGGTGGCATTAATCGATTTAAGCAACATTTAGCTGGAGCTAAAGGAGAAGTTGAACAATGTCGTAAATGTCCTCCTGATGTTCGACATCAAATGCTTTTGAATCTTAAAGGAAATGCTGAAACAAAAAAAAGAGTTAGAGAAATGCAAGCAGAATTCAATCCATTTAATGCACGACAAAGGGAGCATGAAGAGATGATGATTAGGCAATTAGAAGATGATGATGATGGTGATGATGATGGTGATGATGAGGATGATGAGGATGTCAGTACTAAAAAACATATGTTACCACCGAAGGTTGCAAAAAAGAAAAAGATTCAAAGCACCAGCACTGTAAAACAATCGACTACAAGTTGTGGAAAGCAGAAGAAATCTGCAACATTAGGGACATATTTCATGCCGAGAACAACTCCTGGTGCTCAAAAGTCTATTCAGAATTGTTGGCAAAGGAAGGAAGCAGTTGAACGGTGTGATCTTGCTTTAGCGAAGTGGATGATTGATGCATGTGTGCCATTTAATGCTGTTAATTCTGTGTATTATCAGCATGCCATAGATGCTGTAACAACCATGGGTCCTGGTTATAAAGGACCAAACTTGCATGCTATTCGTGGTTATTACTTGGCAAAAGCGGTTGATGAAGTCAAGATTTATGTTGAGACGTATCGAGAGATTTGGAAGAAGACTGGTTGCACATTAATGGCTGATGGATGGACAGATCAGAAGAGGAGGACTTTAATTAACTTCTTAGTATATTGTCCTAAAGGAACAGTTTTTTTGAAAACCGTGGATGTATCAGATGTCTCAAAGACTGCTAGATTGTTGTATCAGTTGTTTAGAGAGGTTGTTTTGTATGTTGGGGTAGAAAACATTGTGCATATGGTGACTGATAATGCTGCAAATTATGTTGCTGCTGGCAAGTTATTGATGGAAGAATTTCCTTCAATATTTTGGTCTCCTTGTGCTGCTCATTGCATCAACCTCATACTCCAGGACATTGGTAAATTGCAGTCGGTTTGTTGTGTTGTTGAGCATGCTTCTGGTATCACAAAGTACATTTATAATCATTGTTATCCATTGTATTTGATGAGGAAGTTCACTGGAGGAAAAGAAATACTTCGTCCTGCTCCTACTCGTTTTGCTACCAATTTCATTGCATTGCAAAGCATTTTAGCTCATAAAGATGAGTTGAGAGCTATGGTGACATCTAGGGAATGGGTCTCATCTGCTTATGCTAAAGATAGCAAAGGAAAAAAGTTTGTTGAGAGTGTGCTAGACTCTCTGTTTTGGGAAGAATGTGCAATAATTGTGCGAATGAGTGAGCCTTTAATTCGAGTTCTACGAATGGTTGATGGTGATGATAGACCTTCGATGGGATATTTGTATGATGCTATTCATCATGCAAAAGAAGAAATGATGAGGAGATTTCAAAAGAGAAAGGCTAGAGTGAAACCTTTCATAGACATTATCAGTAATCGGTGGGATGGACAATTTTATAGACATCTTTATGCAGCGGCATTTTGGTTGAATCCTCGATTTCAATATGATGCAAATATAATGGATAAACATATGAGCACCATTTCTGGACTTCTAGATGTTCTTGAGAAGTATGCACATGGAAATCTACCATTGCAAAGTAAGATTACAAGTGAGATGAAGTTGTTTAGGAATGCTGAACATGACTTTGGTCGAGTGTCCGCAATAAATAATCGCACCCTTATGCCTCCAAGTATATAATTTTTATATTTAAAAATATTATTTGACATAGTCTCCTTTTACTTATTATTTTTTTATATAGATGAATGGTGGATGACATATGGAACCAGCGCTCCAAATCTACAACAGTTGGCTATACG
>Ga0325411_1009128_pt1 | contig 10640 bp, 6 predicted proteins | sample PopdelMetagenome_13_FD_206181 | JGI IMG/M metagenome (GOLD analysis project Ga0325411, IMG submission 206181) | Populus deltoides microbial communities from Bellville, Georgia, United States - Xylem-PdIQD-R4 | ecosystem: Host-associated > Plants > Phyllosphere > Stem > Wood/Secondary xylem...
TCACTTTAGTTGGTGTTAGTTGCATTTAGGTGGAGTTCTTTTTTAATATCCCTTAAAGCATCGTCTCCTGGAAACTTTTTTGGGCATGTTTGCTTTGTGTTACGTCTGGGCTGCTCGCGATTATTTGCGACAAAAAATAAATTAATTCAGCCTTGTGTTTTATGAGATTATTGTCACAATAATTTGGTTGAGCTGTTCTGTTCTGTTTCATGGAAGAAAGGGACGATAGAGTTGCATCTGTCCTGAAATCCCGACGCCTGATTTCTCCCGATCAGATTCGGCCTGCCTGAGTCTCATTTCTATTTACAAAAACTGTAAAACAGTTAAAACGATTGTCATGGCTGATGACTGATTTTACAGATACAAGGAGTGTAGCTAAATGTCGCGCATCCCCTTCCCCGGAATCCCAGATGACCATTGCTAACAGGCTACTATCAAGCAATTCACTACTAGCTGGATGGAACATCTTCCAGGGCTATTTTCTATACAAGCTACCAGTGATATCTTAATCAGTATCCTTGTTTGTGCGGTTAAGATTGAGAATCAAAAGCCGAGTTCGCCGTGTAATCTTCTGCACTCAAATATATTCCAAGCCTTTTTTATAAGAATTAATGGCACAAAGCAACTGGTTTAAAAGTGAAAACAATTGTGGCTACTAATCACAGTAACATTCATCAAGAATATCAGCACCAAAAGAATTGGTGTTTGCAGTACTGAATCCATTTTGATGATAACATTGCAGATACTCGGCTTCTGTTTTTTGAATGCAGAAGATGCATACAATTTCCAAAGAGACAAGGGATTATCATATTCACTTTTTCAAATAAAAGACCATGGAAAACACATCCACTGGAACAATGATATTGACTATAAAAAACGCTTCTTGCCTGCCCGACTTGAATTGGTTTGATTTCCACTTGAAATGGAAAAAAGACTACAATAAAGCTACAAAGATTTTCATTTTGCAATCCTCCCCTCAGTTTTACTACATGTATGTGAAAAAAATTTGGCCATCTCATAGTTGATGTGGTCTCTGAACTATTCCCCCCATCTCATATGTGTGCCATCCGAAGTGTTAGCTTAGTAAATCACACCCTTTGACTAAAGTACACATTCATAAAATATCTCGAAGGATTGAAGCCACTTAAAATCACTGCAAAGTTGAAAGAACTAAGAGGTTGATTTACAAAACAACCCGATACGAAGGTTAGGTCAGAAATTGTGTTTAGGAACTTACAAATAGGAGACAGGACAATGACAACACCAATTGGATAGAGGAAAAATGTTGTTCTCTCCAGAAAGGGTAACACTGCAGTAAATAAACATGTTATCAGTATCTTAATTGATCAAGGTGATCAGCAGCTGTGTCATTACTGCAAAACATTTCAATAGCCACCCAAGTTTGGAGCTATATCCAAACAAAACCTTCTATTACTCATCATTGACAAAGAAAGGCTTCAATACAACTTTCTTTTTCTCTGGAAGTGGAAAAGCTGGATTTCTGGCAGGGAGCTCCTCCCACTTAAATCCAATGTTTCAAAAACTGACCCAATGTTAAACCAGAAAGAACAGAGGCGAGATGTCAGAACTTCATCCAGGATTACACTGGAGGAGAAACATGCCACAGATCTTTGTGTCAACTCATTCAACTAAACCTATATCCTAAATGTCATTCATGTGAGCACATAAACCTGTTATTTCATGCAAAAAAGTTAAGCAACTGCAATTTTTAATTTCTATCTTTTAACTCCTCTCATTCATGCACAGCATATGTGCGATTTACTATACTATTGCAAGTGCTTAAAATATCTCGTGTAATTTATTTCTAAAAAAAACACATGATGTGATTACATTGAACACTCTTGGCAACAGTGCCATTGTGTTTAATAGCAGTGTTTGAGTACTTTAATTCCCAGAGCCTTGGTTCAAGGCTCTAAGATAGTATGCAACGATGAATTTTTGAGACAATAAGGTGGAACCCCGACATCAACAAGGAGGGTTTCCACCTTGATGACCAGTCTGACCAGGTCAATACAGTCCAACTCAGGCTTAGATCAAGAATAGGTAGGTGCCCTAAATAAGACGGCGATATGATGGCACTTTAAGGCAACCAGGTTTCACATTCAAGTCAATTCTGTCTAAAAATGCTGCTCAAAACACTTAATCGAGGTAATGGCATGGACCTCAGTCCATCCAAGCCTTTGAGTTATCTCTAATTATTCACATACTAGTGATCTCCTTTTTAAGGATAGTGTACACACACACGCGCACACCAAAAAAAAAAAAACCTGCTCATGAAAGTAGTAAATCAGATACTATGAAAAATCAGCTCACCATCATAGCCTAAAAAGTTGAGGTAATGATAGTACGAGGCTGCCACCATGAACAGCAGGTTTGACAGCAATACAGGTATGAACCCATGGGCAACCAAAAGAGGTGATAGAAAATAATGTATAACTGCAACCAAACCAAGACATCAGTAAACTTTTGTGACATAAACTGAGGTTGACAATTAAAAGCTGAAACATATATTTGCATTGCACTTACCATAAAGCATGACAAACATTGGGAAGAAAGAATTGCAGTGCACATCAAATGCATACAGCCTTCAACCAGAAAGCAGAATTAAAAAAACAGGGTCAGCACTAAGTGTTATCAATGAGGAATATGCAAGTGAGATAAAGAACATCTATGAAATATCAGAGACGGACATGGCCAAGAATCTATAATGATTTCCAAACAACAATTTGCATGCATACAGTTGTTAAAAACATAGTTTATACTTTATAAACAACCAAGAGCAGAAGATTCTAGACTTGCCATTCAACCCGTTGCTCAACAACATGACTATTTGGAGCCTCCTCCCGAAGGTATGCATTAGTTAGGAACCTGTATGGAAATGAAAAAAAGGGAATTGCTATCATGCCAGCTTAGTGTAGCACATATGTGCAAGCTCTAATCACACAAGCATTGGAAGGAAATCAAGAGGTGAAAGATCTAATTATGAATGACGAAGGAAAAAATGAAGCATCAATGAAAGAAATTCAGAGTTAGTTTCTTAATTTAGGATTAAATTCTCACAAAAAGGGAAAGCTTCACTAAGGCAAGTAATGTCATCCCCAGATGGTAAAACAATATTTTGGAGAATGAAGACTTTAAAGTAACAGATGTTAGAACAAGTACTTCAATTATCTAACTATGCAGAAACCCTTATAATCACTAATGGTACAGAATCTCTCAATCTCTCCATTGCAGTAACAAATATGTGAAGATCATTCTTTCACCTGCTTCAATTGGCAGCAAATAATTTTCAACAATTAAATATCATGTCATGTGCAAGGCTTGTGGCATTGGCAGCAAAAATTAAAATGCAGAGTTTTTAAGATAAACAAGATCTATTTATTAAAGTGCCAACTTCGCATTTACATGGTAATTTAATCCATCATTAGGGGCATTCAAATAAGGGGAGAGCTGAAAAACAAGATAAGCATCATATTACTATCATGTGGACAGTGGTTCTTACCAACAACATGTAGCCAGACCAGCTCCTGAAATTAAAAAATGAAAAAATAATACGGAAATAACTACAAAAACAGCATGTCCGGCACTGTGGTCATACCTGAAATGAAAAGAAGAGACCAACAAAGATTTAAACTAGAGGGAAAACTCAAAGAACTCGTTGAATACAGCAATAGAAAGAAAAATAGTCTAACAGTAAAAAAGGGATAAAAAAACAAAATGCACTTAAAGGTTTGGCCATGACATAGCTAATTTTGAAGAAGTTAGACATACAAAATGCAGCCTAATCATGCATATGCAACATTACTAGACTTGGAAGCATTGACTCATCATGCATACTTGTAATTAACAACTGCAAGTTTAAACTTAAAACGCATTCAATTATCATGAAAAAATAGACAAGAATGTGAAAATTATTCATTATTCCTATTATCACTATGACAGTCAATCTTGAGAGATTGTTAAAGGCAGGAAACTTACGCGACACAATAAGCCAAAGCTGCAACTACCAAAAGGAGGCTGCAGATTACAACAAAAGCAGGGTCGTCACGTGCCCATTGATTCTTAGTTTCTGAAACCAATAAAAGCAAATTAAAAGTTTTTGCATGTGATTTTCTATAGAAAATTCCATAGCTCTAGACCTCCAATGACTGCATAGGTAAAATTCAAACCATAAACATGATCAAATATACAATCCAAGCCTGGCAATATTGCATTTGAAACATTTGGTGCATAAAAAACAACCACTGGTTTTCAATCGAAACAGAGATCGTATACTCTTAGGACTATGAATTAAGAACTAAAATATAACTAAAAATAAAGACATCTAAAGAAAAATCAATAAGATTTATTGATTTCAAAATAACCACTTAGCACAGAAAGATACAATTTATCTTCATCAACCATCGGATGAAAAAATACAAGATTCTTCAGTTGGAGATGAACTTACGTTTGTGATACTTAGTGTGCTGATAGCTGCATCCATTGTATAATGTAAAGTCAACATGCAAAATGTAATAACTCAATTAGAAACTTGCCAACTAGAAAGTAAACAAAACAATTATACACACTTGATCCAAACTCTGAACCAGCATTGTAAGTAAAGTTTCCCCTTCTACATGCGGGTTTTGCGGCAAATAAAAAAAAAGCAGCATAACAGTCTCAATGCTGCAAACTCTTACCGATGCAACACTCATCTTGCCAATTATACACCGATAAAAGATAACATAATAGCAATAGCAAGGACAATGACGAGGAATGTTCAAGTGAAATAATTCTTACACGACTTTTGGTGAGGTGCACAAGTGAAGCATTTGCCAGAAAGTGTATTCAACGTCCATTTGTTGCCACTGCAAAAACACAAGGGTTTGTAAATGCAGCAACCCACACTTAATTTTAGGCACCATCGAAGAAAATATCAACATCAATAGTCTAGGATAGATGCACGCATTTCTCTCTAACATTGATAAGCACCATAAACTAAAGAATGAATCCTCCTAAACTCGCAATTAGATATCAAAACTTGCCCCTCAAAAAAATGAAAAATAATTAATTCATAAGAACAAGTGGCAAGTATGGTTTAAGACTTGTGAATGAAGCAAACGTCATTACATCCGATTTCAATCACAACCGGAAATTACACATTGCAGGGGTAATTACAATTTGTGAAAGAAATTAATAAATTCAAAGGTGATATTAAAAATGTTAATGGATGGATGGAGTAAAAATGAAAACGAGCGAAGAGAAAGGTTAAGATGGAAGTGAGATCTAGAGAGAGGAGAGGAGAGGACCTTGATGATTCGACGGAGGTACTGAGGGAAAGTGGAGGAGCTAGCTCGAGAAGTGGAGGACGATGGTACACGCCCTCTCGATGTTGTAGGCAACATCTTTTTTACTGTTTAATATGTTTGATGATTTGCTTCTTCTTGGTGATTTCAGGTCAGGTTGTTTTTTTTTTTTTTGCCTGCTTGATTGGAGATCTGCGCAGAACTTCTCACAGCTTTCTGTGGAGATGGTGAGAGGAAGAAACGTAAAAACGACGACGACTCGGCTTTCTGCAGGTAGTCTTCTCTCTCTCTCTCGCCAAAAGGAGGAAGTGAGAACTGGGCCACGGTTTTAACTCTTGACGCGGCTTTTACACCGGGCTTTGGCTCTAAGCTTCGGAGAAATGATTGTGGCTTTTTTTCGGCCTTTTGGGTTTTTTATTTTGCTTTTCTACCCATTGAGGTAGATTTTTGTTTTATGATACGACATTCAAGTCCACCTCTTCACTTTGTATAGTTCTCGGAAAGAGGAGGAGGAGGAGGAGAGAGACGCTCCCGTGTTATAATCATTTTTTTAATTCTAAAAATATGTTGAATTTTTTTACAAGTTGAAACCACCTCTGAAAGCATGTTTAGAAGAAAAAAGTTGCGAGGTTGATGGGATAATCAAGAGGATTATATATTTTTAAGAATCGGTGATATTTTTAAATTAATAAATTAATTACATATCAACCAAGTATGATAAACTAAGCATGTAGCATCTGGTTCCAATATGATATTTGTGTAATTCAATCCAAGTAGTTGTTCAAGAACTTCTCTTAATGCCGAAGCTTCATCAATTTTTGAAGATTACAACCCCTTTATTGTCTTGCAACTATACATAGGGGTGATTATTTTCAGTTCGGTTTAGTTTTTATAAAAAAAATTAATCAAACCGAAATTATTTTTTTAAACCGAACCAAAACCGGTTCAAATCGGTTTGGCTCAGTTTTTTTCTGCTTGGGTTTGGTTCAGTTTTAGGCTTATAAAACTGAAACCGAACCAAACCAGCTGGTTTTTTTAAAATTTTAATCGGGTTTTTTTCACGGTTTGGTTTTTTAATTATTTTTTTTTTATTTTTTCGGTTTTTCAGTTTTTTTCTCACCCCTCATGCTAGTAATAGATCCTTCATGATCTTTGATAACAAACTCAGTTTTCATCGACAATTCAACATCAATGTTACATCTGTGATGTTCCTTATCAGGCTTCTATCATCTTTGTTTCATTGAACCACTCGAATTGGTTTGAAGAGAGATTTTGAACTGAGCTTCAGGCTTCCAAAAACACAAGAGAGATTTTTACGAGTATTTTCTCGTTCAGCATTAAAAACAAGCTAAAAATCCAGTCTTGAAACTCAGCAGTTGGTGTCATATTTCTCACCAATTCCAGTTCTTGCCAACATCTCTAGGCAAAAAAACAATGAACAAGCACACGTTTTGTTGTTCCTCAACACATTTACAAAATAGATAATCATTAGAAATTAATATTAGTAACTATTTGATTTAGTCAAAACATAAAAAATTCCTGCAAGACTATATATCTCGATTCATCAATTAACCAGTGACCCCGGCACTAAATAATTTTGTATTCAATCAAACAATAAAAAATAATTATGCTAGGCGGGGGGGGGGGGAATAAATGTATGTTCTTCTGGAAAAATATACACGAAACAATCAATATCCAACCCTCATATTGAATTCATAAATTTGCGGTGACAAGCATGCCGGTAAATTGTGAAGAATCTATCTCTCTCTATTTTCTCTGAAAATATTCAAGGCCTCGGGCCAATAAATGGGATACTGATACAGCCACGCAGCAGAACTAAGCAAAATTCTGGGCACATTCGACGGGACAAGAACATGAATTTATCCTGGCCAATTAGCTGTGTTTCTGCAGGTACAATGTCCCCAACCGCCATATCAACACTATCCAGACAATCAGCATTATTACTATCCAAAATTGTACAGCCAAAGTACCCAAACGTACCAGGATGCACCGCTTGCTCTCATAATTAAAAATTAAAAGAAAACAATGCGTTTAAAAAATCACTGTTTTTTTAATTATTATTTCTAGATACCTCCGAACACACTTTAAATTTCTCAATTTATATATATATATTAAATGTATTTTCCTATAAGTTTTCTAGGAGAAATTTCTGAGGCATATATTTTATCCAGCAGTTTAAATTCAAAACCAGTGATATCTTAATCAGCAGGACCAGCATACCAGAAGGGCAGTATTTTTGTACATCTTTGAAATTCAAAACTATTGCGAGCTCAGAAACAGAAAAAAGAAAATGCTAAATAAGAAACAAATAAATTTCCAGTAAATCATCAGTGATTTTTTCCTTTCACCAAATGAGTAAAACCACTGCTGTGATCTAAACCTTTCTTTCCCTAAATCTAGATTATTATTATTTTCTCACACCCGACGAAACAAAACCAGAAACCAAACAGCTTCTTTCATACCCTCTTGTCAAACCTCAAACCTTCCTAACCTCTCAACACACGTATGATCGGTCCATCCAATCTCTGATCTTCTCACTTAACAACCCATTTGTTAACTAATCCCATAATTAATCTTATTTCCATTAATATTCCTAATTAGCCACTACTTTTCTTCCCAGTCCCAACCATATAGTTGCTCACTTCCTTTCTAATCATCTCTTGCATAACTGCTAACAACTCCGGCGCAAACGTCATCGTTTTCTGAACATCTCCGGTTAACAATTCTTTAGGACCAACCCCATCTCTCCCCAACTGTCCAGACTCCATCCCCAGAGTAGACAACGTAAGTTCAGTCGAAACGCCGTCGTCGTTGCTAATTCCAGTTTCTACAACTGGCATGTTTTCGCTTGCCAGCATAGATGACGTCACCGGTAACCCAGCATCACTGACGTCAGATCCCGAAGGAGTACTGGCCCTTTTGTGAACCGAAGACGACGACCCCGTTTTAGCAGATTTCTCCTTCACTCCATCTTCATTAACCGTTCCATCATTCTCAATCAAGTCCGCGTATTTCCTCTTTAACGTGGAGTTCCAATGATTTTTGATTGCGTTGTCCGTACGTCCATCGAGGAGTCTTGCTATGGTAGCCCATTTATTACCATACTTGGCATGAGCATTGATGATGATCTCATCTTCTTCGCGTGTAAACGCTCGGTGCTCCACCTCCGGTGACAGCTGATTACACCATCGTAACCTGCAGGATTTCCCGGATCGGCCGGGTACTGCTCTTGCTATCATCGTCCAGTTACGCGGCCCATGTTTTATCACCAAATGCTTCAGCAGATCGTCTTCTTCCGGGCTCCATGGTCCCTTAACCCGATTATTATCCATCAAAAACCCTAAAGGCGATGAGACGATGGTTTTAAAATAGAGAGGTTCTCCGTGTTGAATAGGAGGGGGGAGGAGGAAGCGGGACCTTATAAGGGATGGGTTAGGAGAAGTGATTAAACCGGTTAAGGGAAATACGTGGATATAGAGAAAGCGGATACTGGAATTTTTCAGTTACCGGTTTTAATTATACAACTGTATAACTGCCACGTAGGTCCTCGGATTACTGAGAATCTAACAGGATAAACTCGGCAGGTTTGGGAATTTGAAGGATTTTAATTTTCTCGCGGTAGTTACCATAACTGATAACTCCTTTAATGGGTTGTTTCTTGTTTGGTATTGGCGTTTGCCGCGTGGCTGGTTGTCGTTGTATAAATCCCATTAATAAAATTAAAAGGTGTTTATGATACTTGTCATTTAAAGTGTTTTTTTTATATAAAATAAATAAAGAAACTATTAGTCATTTATTTCATTCCATGGTAATATTTGTTTGAATATGGTAACCAAAATCTAGTTTAAAATTGAATTATATAACCAAAAAAAAAACAATGGTGGCATATAAAATAATATTTCATTTTAGTAAATATATATTAAAAAAATTATAGATCAAAATAAAAAATATTTCCATAAATATTTTTGTTTCGTGAAATAATAACTGAGATTGAGATTTTTATTCAAACAAATAAGATATTTTAAAAAATAATAATTGTATTTTTTCTGTGAATGATCGTAAATGACAAATAAATATATATATTTTTATCTTCGTAAAAGAGAAATTTCAAAAACAAGAAAGAAAGGAAATTTCAAGAAATGGCATTTTTATTCTTCCTGTCAATCATCATAAATAACAATAAGATTTGGATTTGTGATTCTGAAGATAAATTTCAGGAAATGATAAATTATTTATTTAACAATTAAATTCGGATCTTTGATAAATAAATAAAAAAGAATTTTAAAAAACGACAAATCTATTCATTGTACAAGTATTGAAAAACCAGTGCATACGATATTAATGAATTTGAAATAATATTCTTATCTATATATTTTCAAAGGCATAAGAGAGAGAGAGAGAGAAATTATCAATTGAAAAATAAAGAAAATTATTACACCGAGAGGTGTCTCGTGTAAAAAAAGAATTAGAATTTTTTTTAGGGCACTCCTTTTTTTTTATTTTGGGAGAAACTACAACTTTTAATATGCCTCTTGGAAGAACAAATTTAATCATCAAGAATAATAAATATATAAAAATGACAAGAGAAAGAATCAAAATAAACTTGAAAAACAATATTTCTGATTTTCGACTTTCATTCTGTAGTTTTTAGTTTGCAAAGTGAGCTTTTAATATGTGCTTGTATTCTTAATTGAGTTAATCGAAGAGTAAGCTTTTAATTTAATTATTCTTATAACATAACTAAGTTTTTAATCTATTTTCCTGTTAATTTCTTTTTTAATCTAAATTAATTGAGCATGAAATATACCAATCATATACAGAATATGTGACAAGTAAAAAAATTATTTAAGAAAAATCACATGAAACCATATTTCTCCATTGTTGGAAATCTCTTTCCTCCTCGTTCCTTCTATTTTCCTTATCCCTCCTCGTTTGTTACAATTTTTATTTTTAATATTGATGGATATAAATAAAATAAACTAAAAAATCTTCCAAAACAGACCAAAAAATTTCCCCAAAATAAGCCCCACGAGAACACCTCTTAGGTTTGAGTTTAGTATCCTAAGCCTAAAGTATATCATGGAGCCCAAAAAGATTGGGCTCGAGCGTGGTAGCCCGAGCCCCATTCCTTATAAGTCATGGGCTCGGGCGCACGCTCAACGTGGTACTGTGACATGCACAACACCCTTGTTATTGGGTCTGCACCCTTGTGGGCTAGGGTTTTCATGTTTGAGCCCGACGTGCCCAAGCTCGAGAATGTGCCCCGAGCCCAACATGCTTGGGTTCAACTAGCGCGTTTGAACCCATTTTCAC
>Ga0325411_1009130_pt1 | contig 10639 bp, 4 predicted proteins | sample PopdelMetagenome_13_FD_206181 | JGI IMG/M metagenome (GOLD analysis project Ga0325411, IMG submission 206181) | Populus deltoides microbial communities from Bellville, Georgia, United States - Xylem-PdIQD-R4 | ecosystem: Host-associated > Plants > Phyllosphere > Stem > Wood/Secondary xylem...
AATTATCTAGTGAAAAATAAGAATATCATTTTGTCTCATGAACAATTATCTAGTGATGAACAATTTCAAGTGGCCATATGCAGCTAAGATAGTTACCTCATGGCTGATATAGCCTGCCTTGAAGTTAAGGGTATTTAAAAAAACCGACCAACAGATTAAACCGAAAAAATCAAGAAAAAATTAACCGAAAAAACCAAACCGATAGAAAAAACTGAATAAATCGATTTAAAAATAAAAAAACCATCCGATCCGGTTTGGTTCCGGTTTAAAAATGCTTAAACTGATTGAACTGGACCAAACCAAACCAGTTTAATTGAATCTTAAAAAAAATTATAAAAAGAAACATCTTAAACCTAGAGACCCCTTTTTCCCCCTTCCTATTTTTCAACCTCTACCCCCCTTTCCCCTTCCCTTTACTCTTTTTTTCTTTTCCAGCCGTTACCCCCCTTCCCCATCCCCTACCTCATTTGTAGCCGCCCTACCCCTCCCTCCCTCCCTCCCTCCCGCTCCCTCTACTCTGTGCTCTTCTCTCTCATATGTAACATTAAATCTTACTTTATTTCATCACTCTGATTTATTTTATGGTCGACTTCTCCTACAATCACTCCAGTTCTCTGGTTTATTTCATGATCGACTTGCAACAACGGCAACAGCAAAAACAAGCTTATTTGGTTTCAGGTTTTCTGGTTTTTAATGCTAAAAAACCGACCCGAACCGAACAAAACCGCTTTGATTTGAACCGGTTCTCGATTTGGTCCGGGTTATATTAACAAAAAATACTATTTTTCAGTTTGGTTGAATTTTTAGGTTAAAATCAGACCGTGAACACCCCTACTCGTAGTGAAGTGATGAATGAAGATGTATGACTGTGTTTAAAATTGCTCTGAATAAATGGAGAGTCGAAGTGCATGTTCATACTAACCAACCAAGTGATCCTAAGAAAAAGAAATCATATGCTATAGAAAAACAATAATCTCATTTTTCAACATGAGGTTGATTAAGAATTGGTCTTCAATATATTTTTTTTATTTGTTTTCTATGAGGTTATCATAATCTCATAATATGGGTCACAGATTTTACTTGTTAACATGGATTGACCTAAGTCGATCCAATATATTGTCGTCTTAAAGTTTTTTAATCAAACTATTTTTTTTATTATTATCTAGGTTTTCTTTTGACTTGCTAAGTTGACCAAGTCACATTGAATCAATTTATACATGGTTGGTTTTTTTCTTTCTTGAAAACACATTATCAATGTCTAGATATTTTTTTTGTTTTTTTAATTGATCAAATCTACAATGTGTAACAGGGGTAAATAATCTAAGTAATTGACCACAAGATTTCAACTCTAGATGATAATCATAACCCATTAATTTAATATCATGGTTGGTATTTCAATCCAATTGTGTTTTTGAAATCTTTTTTAATTTAAAGTTTTTTTGTATTTTTAAATTATCTTAATAGACTAATATTAAAAATAAATTTTTAAAAATAAAATAAATTATCTTAATATATTTCCAAACCAAAAATAAAAAGTAATCACGTGACATACAATCAGTTAAGCATTAGGAAAAACTGTTGCCTCATCACCGTTAATTCAAACAAAAGCAACAAAAAAAGGTCACCTCATAAAACTCTCAGCTGGGCCTCCGAATCCTGCATAGAAGTGAAAAAAGCAAAAGCCGAAACTATTTTTCTTTCTTTATTTAATTTCGTGTTATAGTATTATCATCACTTTTCAGGATAAAGAGAGATTATTTCTACACTTTCCGTCGTTTCCAATGTCTTTTTAGTATTCATGGGAGCCTGCTTGGATTCGAAAAAGAACCTGTCTACGAGAATACTTCTCTCTCTGATCTTTTTCCAGCTTGATGTTTGTATCACCTTGTTTCGCACTGTGTTTTACTCTTCCAATATTGTATTGCACGTTAAATTGACTATGTTTGCAGCCACTACATCAAGAAAGACAGTAAAAACTTGTTTCTTCTTTGCCAAAGAGAGGCTCTTTTTAGGACACTGCATGCACCCAATTATTTTTGAGCCTCCTGGCCCTCTTTCTCTTCTTTATGATCTTTTCTCACTTTCATGGCTCGAGCTGCGAGGTAGAGAAAGAGAGAGAGAGATAGATGCAGGGAATCAATGGAAGTTGGATGCAAAAGAGGAGTGTGATCCAGCGAATACCAACTCTCAACCTACTGTTTAATGTATTTACTGTGAATTCTTTTTTGGCATGCCCTTTTCTCTTCTTGAATTCCTAAAAACTAACACCAGCAACAAATTACGTGCATCATTTCAGTCAAATGTCAAATATTTTCATTCATTAAACTAATTAGCTTGTACGGTTAGCTGTACATACAGCTTAAGGGCATACACTTTGAAGTCTACAGAACTCTTCGTGAAAATCAATCCATGGATCCTGCAATCTCATTGCGCAATGCTTCTTGCTGAAACAGCAACATTGCCTTTCCCGTTGTTAACCCATCGGATTTAGCAGATTAAAAGAGTGTTCTAGCTAGAAAAATCTACGCAATTGATGACAAAAAACTGGGATATAAATGGCCATTGATTATTTCCCACTCCACTAGCTATTGTGTTGATCAGTTACATACCTGTTATTTTCACAATGCCCACGATGCAGATCAATGACAAAAAACACACCATGAGAATGTTTTACTTTGCCATCCACTCTAGCAACACAAACACTTATTCGAAACAACAAAAATCCTTACAAATCATGGCATCCATGGCTTTGACTAATCTTGAGAAAAAAGCACACCGCAAACATGAATCGGTGCCCGGTATGACCCTTCCAATCCACGCCACACTTTAGTGATCAATCGATTTGGAAAAAGGTTAGAATCATTGCGAGGGTGGTAGCTAGTGGGACATCCACTCCATTGTTGTTCGATTACACTATTACGAAGCCTATATATATATATATATATATAGCTGACCATCTCAAGACAATATGATCAACACCCATGTATGTACACATAATTATGCATGTGCTCGGCATGAAGCTGGCACTCAAGGCTTGGAAATCATGCAAACAAAAGATCGATGGTCAATTGGGAATCGCATTTAAGAACAAACAAGGCTGCTAAAATTAAGGAGAGATGTAAGAGAGGAAAAAAATCATCATGGTAGGAAGAAACGAGATGGTGTGTTAGCTAGCTATAGGAAGGATGGCTAATTGCGTTGCAACAAGGTGAAAATTAAAAATAATCTGAAGACAAAGGCTTGTTTATTGGGGGAACAGTTTCTCTTTTATTTGGGTCGTTGACCCACATCGATCGAGCCCTTTTCATACTTTAATTCGAGCCTGACCACATGCCATCAAGATCTTAAAAGGAAAGAAAAGCCCAATTTCCACCAGTAGTGTTCAAAAGGGGCAGAGAAAATGAAAATGGAAATGCCACAAGACCATTGACAGGTTTCAAAAATGGTCCAGTCAGTCGAATCGAAGGTGGCAGGAGCTTCTTCTTCTTCTTTCTGGCAGTTGAATCTGCTCATACAAAGTTGGAATCCTGCTGAATTATTAGTTGCTCTAACGTATATGACCTAGGATTGAATTAAATGTTGACCGCTGACTTTGATTTGTTGTCTATGAAAATACTCCACTTAATCTGACTTTTTCTCAGCGATTGAATTATTGATATGAGGGTTTTGCTGATGAATGCTTTTCAAATCTCTCTCTCTCTCTCTCTCAAAAAGTACTGCCAAATTGTGGCAAAAAAAAAAGCAGTGAATAAATGGCTGGACTTCACATCCAAAGCCCACTCACGCCTCATCATTTCCCCCCAAAAACAACGTGCTTTAATTATTACAATTATAAATTACATCACAGTTACAAATTAAAAAAAAAAAACCTAAAACCTTTGGCAAAAAAACTGTGGACTCTGAACTGGAACACTGCTGCTGAACTTTTTTTCTTGTTCTTTTGGGATTTTTTTTTCAATCATCTTTTTATTTATTTTTTAATTATATTTTTTAATATTAACTGATATTAAAAATTAAAATTGAATTTTTTATCCAAATTTATCCTTCAATATTGAGAATTAAACTTTATAATTTTTTTTGATTTTTTTTCTATAAGATTATCACAGATTAATGATATGGATCATGAGTATGATAAGTTAACTCGAGTTGACTGAGCCATTTTTTTTTTCATTTCATTTATTTTTAAAAAAAATATGTCATCTTAAATGTTTTTTAGTTAAACTATGTTTTTCTGATCTTTCAAGTACTATTTAGACCTGTCAAGTTAACTAGGTCACATCAAGTTAACTCTCACACAATTTATTTTTTTTTATTAGAAAACATGTTAACAATGCCTATATATTTTTTCTATATTCAAAATAATTTTGATTTGACCCGCAACATAACATGGGCCTATGATCTATGATCTAGTACAAACTAAGAATAATACTCAACAATAATATTTCCCTTAGTTAATTGTCTAAATAAAATGATTTTATGGCTATTTTTGCCTTAAGAAATGGATAATTACAAAAAAAACCTTTTATAGTTTCATTGTGTTTTCACTTTCTCTTTATACTTTCAAAAATTACACTTTATATCTTGGGTTTTACATATTAAATAATAGTTTACATCCCTAACCTTGCATGCCAAAATAAAAAAGTACAAAAAAAAATGTTTAAATATTTACAAGTTTGTTATTATATTTCTTTTAATGACTAAAGGTCATTGGAGCCTCAAAATAATGAAAGTGTCATCCCTTGAGCTAAGAGAAACTGTAATTTTTAATATATTATTTATTATTTATATGAGTTACGTTATACTCATACATCAAATTTGAATTCTTTAATCTTTATATGGTGTGTTTCTATACTAGTTTTATGTGTTATCATGAATCAAATTAGATTTATTTTCTAGATCTCAATCCCTAATTCTTTGTACCAATCTAATTATAGCTGAATTGGATAGATAGGCAAATCATTAGCAAGATCTTCAAGCTTCCTCTCCTAGTAAATTCTCCAAAAAAACATTGAAACATGTAGCAATACACAACCTTCAACAAAGAAACTTTAGAACTCTATGTTCTTAACAAATACCACCATAAACAAAAAAAAACCCATTGAAAAATAAAAGCACCTAAAAAAGGAGGTTTAAATAAGGAGTTTGTCACATGGTGTTAAACCTTTAAGCTTTGTAGCTATTTCAATGTGGTGTGGGAACAATGGATTTGAGAAAAAGAATGGTTGACAAACAAGAAGGAGAATGGAATAAAACAAGGAAATAAGAAAAGCATGCGAATCGCAGAGAGGGAAACAAAATTATATTTCTTTTTTTTTTGTATCCCTTGTTCTGTTACAACTGCCTTTATATATAGGCACAAGTAGAAGGTGGAAGTAAGTTATCATGTCATTTTAATTATAATTATTAAAACGGTGCGAATTAAAGATGGGTCAAACGGTGTGTGTTGCTTGCAACGGTAACTTCTACTTTAATTGATTTCCCTTTATTGAAACTTTCAAACAGAGTTCACTTATAACAATTCTCCTCCCTTCATAACTACCTTGTCCTCAAGGTTGAAAGTTGGAAATCTGAGTTTTACTTCGTCCATGAACTCCCATGTAGCCTCCGCAGGAGACAGCCCTTGCTAGTGGATTAAGACTTGTGTAGCAGCTTATTGACCTCTTTTGACCATCCTTCGATTCATGATCTTTTGGGGTTGTAGCAAGGGTTTTTTTGGGCCGTCAGGTAAGCTTTTATGCACCACCCTATTTTCCACGCTCCTTTTCAATGGGGATATATGAAAAATCAGATGGATGGTAGGCGAGGATGGAAGGTTTAGCTTGTATATGACTTCCCATATCATCTTGATCATGGTGTACGAACCATAGTATTTAGCTGCTAGCTTGTGGTGGTGTTGAAGCATTGATCTCTGTTTGTAAGACTGTAATTTTAAGTAAACCGAATCGTCCACTTTCAGGACCCTGACGCCTCTCTTTTTGTTAGCTCATTACCTTATTCTGTTCTGGGATTTGACTAAGTTTTGCCGGACCGTCTGCAACATTTGCTCCCATGTGTTAAGGTAATGATTGACTGCCTCAATTGGTGAATCTTTGGGAAACTATGGAATGTGTATGAGAGGTGAAAAACCATATAGTATTTCGTAGGGAGTAGATTTGGTAGCGGTGTGAAAGTTCGTATTGTATCACCATTGCTACGCATGAAATTTTGATGCCAATACAGTGCCATGCCATCTAGACAATAGGATGCTCACTTGAGTTTTTCAGCTTCTTGAACCTCTTCTATCTCAAAGTATTGGTTGCATTTATACAACCATTTGTGGACGTCTTCCCCTTCAAATGATGGAAAATCACGCCTAGGCTTATAGTACTTATAATGTCCACCGTACTGCTAGTCGCTCCTTATGGTCCTTCATGGCTGGAGTGTTGTTGATCACGGTTAGAGCTGGTCTCACCTGTAGGTAATTGCAGTTTCTGCACCAATGTCTTCTGCTAAAGGGAAATGCCAGAGATGAGCTTCTCCAGCCTCAAGAGTTTGTTGTCGCCAGCCAACCGTTGTTGTTCTTGTTGTTCCAACATTCTTGCCATTTTATCATTCCATTGAGCTTGTTCTCTATTAGATGTTTCTATCACCTATTCTAATTTCTTAATATTTTGGGACTTAGTGTCAGGAGTCATTGTTAAGGTCTGAAGATACTATCTTTGATACTACTTAGTACGGGAACAATGGATTTAAGAAAAAGAATGGCTAACAAAGAAGAATGAGAATGAAATAAAACAAAGAATTGAGAAAAACATGCGAACCGCAGAGAGGGAAACAAAATTATAGTTATCTTTTTTTGTATCCCTTGTTCTATTACAACTGCCTTCATATATAAGTATAAGTAGAAAGTGAGGGTAAGTTCTCGTGCCATCTTTATTACAATTATTAAAACGATGCGTATTAAAGATGGGTTAAACGGTGTGTATTACTTGCAATAGTAACTTCTACTTCATTTGATTTCTTTCTGTTGAAACATTCAAATAGAGCTCACCTGTAACACAATGTCATGACCAAACACAACACCCTACTTTTTTAAATGTGTGATCTTGAAAAAATAAGGCCTTGTTTGTTTGACGGAAAGTGGTTTCCTGAAAACCACTTTCCAAACTTTCTCGTGTTTGTTTATTATTAGAAAAATTGGTCAACGAAAAATACTTTCTAGTCAAAGGAAAATTTGGCTTGGTTTCTAGGAAAGTGTTTTCCTTTTATTTTGAGCTGAAAACACTTTCTGGAAGTTGTAAAAAATTTAAAAATATCATATTATTTACTGATTATATCAAACCCTAAAGCTGTAAACAAATTGAAGGGATAAGTTCAACTTATCATTTTAGCCTTCAAATTATCACGACGAGGAAGCAGAAACTAATGGAGGATTTGGTCAATGAAGTGAGCAAATTGCAGAACGAGAACAATCAATTGATGCAGGGTATATATGATTTTATATATTAATCAAATAACATGAAAGCGATTAAATCTCTTCCATCATCTTTTGTCATGTTCAATACATTCAAATTAAATATAGATGATTTGATGAATGATAAAATTTGAAAAAACAAAACTTTAACTTTTTTTTATTGTATTTCTCATATCAAATCCAAATTACTGAATTTTAAGTCAATGATAAGATTTTAGAATCATAGTACCCAAATCAAAACAATACTAAATAGTTAAATTTGTTGACGATTATAAGTTTTTTTTTAATCTAGTTGGATTATATAATTACAAAAAAAAGTTTCTACTTCATTTCCTTAATGATAAGAAGTTATGTGCCATTTATTTCATGAAAAATAGTTTTTTGAAAAGTAACTTTTAAATTTTTATGTGTTTATTTATCATTAATAAAATTGATCAATAAAAAATACTTTCTAGTCAAGAAATAATTTAGTTTGGTTTTCAGAAAAATATTTTTATTTTATTTTGAGTGAAAAACACTATCTATAAATTATGAAAAATTAAAAAATATTTTATTATTTGTTAATTATATTAAATTTTGTCATAAGATAGTTATATATTTTATATTGAATTTTATTTTTATTTTCTTTTCAATATGAACCCTTAGAATTTTATTTAATTTTATTTTTATATCAACTTTGATTCTTATTCTTTTAGTTGTTATTTTTTTCTCTTATCCTTTTCTTAATTGAAATTTCTTTACCTATCAAATTTGATCTTCATTCTTTTGATTGCAATTTTTTTAAAATAATTTATGAAATTGAAATTTTTTTTTAATTTCATCATCTTTTAAACTTTTTATCTATCAAATTTGATTTTTATTTTTTTAATTATTATTTGTTTTAATTCTCAATTTTTATACCAGCAAGTTGCTTTTATAATACTCTCTACTTGGAACACAAAAACAATTATCAAATATATCATTAGAATCTTATTTTAACTTCTTTTTTTTTTTTTTACAATTACAAGTATTAACATCCATTCTCGATATTTTTCCGAGCCCCCATGACTTCAAATTTGAGGATGTTTGACATAGCTTTTACTTTTATTTTTTAAATGCTTTTTAAAAGTTTTTTTAGTTTGAAAAATCAATAAGTTGATGTTTTTTAGTGTTTTTTTTTTTATAATTTTGATGTGTTAATATTAAAAATAAAAACAAATTTAAAAAAATTATTTTGATATATTCTCAAATTAAAAACTATTTCAAAAAACATCCTATACCTAAATCTCAAATATTCTCTTCACATGTGATGGAGTAGAAAGATCTTTCTTTATATAAATCCCTTTATATTGTGTGAAGCAGCAGCAAAAAAAAAACTCATAAAAAAAAGGATTTATGGTATTAAAAGTTCTATTCTAATAATAGTTACTGAACTCGTTTGAATACTAATTAAAAAAAAATAGTTAGAATTGTGGATCATTAGGTCAATCCATATTAATTATTTTTATTAGAAAAATATTTGTTTATTTTCAAGATATTAAATTTAAATTGAATTTGACTGAATAAAAAATTACAAAAGTCAGATATGTTTGACTAGAAGATTGGTTGGTCTAATTCAACTAAAAAACCTTATATTAGTTAGGCTTCAAATTTCGGATTTTCCGAGGTAACTTGTTTGGTCGGATTGAATCTAAAAATAATGAACCTAACTAAAAAAACCAAGCGGTCTTCAAATAGCAGAAGACCGGTTCACGGGTTGATCGTGGAAAAAGGTGGTCCTAGCTTTATCCCTCCTCCAACTAGTGCGCTGACGGACTTCAATTACTGCTGTTCAAAGCAAGCTCTTGGGGTCAAGGACACCGTGCCCCTTTTCTTTTCTGCTGCCTTTCTTAAAAAAATAAAATAAAAATAAAAGGGCCTAAATTATGATTATAGTGCCTCGAACAAAACAAACAGCACCTTCCTTCCTTCAAGTTGTTCCACTCATCCATGTACCTTATAATATAATATTAATCCCTTCTCCAAATTTCATCCATTATTGAAAATTAGCAATCTTTCTTTAAAAAATAATTGCTAAAATAACATAATTTAATTTTTTTAAGCATAATATCACAATTTGTAAATCTAGAGATTCTGAAATGTAATATTTAACCTTGTTGCTATTTAAAAATATTATATTTCAAATAAATTGTGAAAAAAACTCCACAAATTATGATAAGAAAAAAGAAATAAAGAAAGAGATTTTGAAGGCATACTAAAATTTTGATTATGACATCACTGATACCATAAAAAAATCTCGATGAAATGAATCAAACTCTACCAAGTAAGGTCACTAATAGTGACTGGAATGATCCTCATTTGTCACCCAAAGATGACAGGTGGCTCACTTGTTCTTGAAGGCAAGTGTGACCAACTCTAGTCATCATTGATGATCTTTTTTGATGTTGTTAGATTCGTCTCGTCGAGATTTTTTTGATGATAATAGTAATGTCGTAATATGAGCTTTGATGTGCCTTCGAAATCTTTTCTTCTTCTTCTTTCTCTCTCCTATTCTCATTGTAATTTGTTAAGTGAGAGATCTCATAGGCACAATGCAATTTCGATTACGACACCACTAGCACTATAAAAAAATTTCGACGAGATAAATCCAATAGTACCAAAAAAGGTTACCAACAGTGACCAGAATGGGTTATATTTGACGCTCAAAGATAACAGGTGGCTTATTTTTTTTTGGTGACAAGTATGACCCACTCTAGTCACTGTTGGTGACATTCCTTGGTGTATTTAGATGTATCTCATTGAGATTTTTTTTGATGATATTGGTGATGTTGTAACCGAAGCTTCGACGTGCCTCCAAGATCTCCTTCTTTGTCTTTTCTCTCTTTTATTCTCATCGTAATTTATGAAACATATTTCATAATTTTTTTTGAAATGTTGGATTTTTTAAATAGCAATAAGGTTAAATGTCGTGTTTTCTAATCACAACATGTATAAATTGTACTATTTTATCAATTTGTATTTAAACCATAGTAGTTTTTTTTAATAAAAAAAACTTGCTAATAAATAAAAATACCTTACTGTTCCCAACATGTAGAGGTGTTTGAGATTGTGGTGTATATAATTTTTTATTTAAAAATACATCAAAATCATAAAAAATACTAAAAAAAAATTAATTTAATATTTTTTTAAATAAAAAACAATTTTAAA
>Ga0325411_1009131_pt1 | contig 10639 bp, 1 predicted proteins | sample PopdelMetagenome_13_FD_206181 | JGI IMG/M metagenome (GOLD analysis project Ga0325411, IMG submission 206181) | Populus deltoides microbial communities from Bellville, Georgia, United States - Xylem-PdIQD-R4 | ecosystem: Host-associated > Plants > Phyllosphere > Stem > Wood/Secondary xylem...
ATTTAATGGAGGCAAAAGCAGCCTTGTCCACCACTCAAGGCTTGGTTTACAAGTAAGAAATTTCTCCATTGATTCTCACACACAATAATTACTCTAAACATATACCTGTAAAACTAAGAAAATTACAAGTAAATGTGTTTGGTAGTGTGATTGCGGTTGCTTTTTAAATAGCTTTTCATGCCAAAATACATGAAAATAATGTTTTTTTATTTTTTAAAAATTATTTTTAACACCAGCACATCAAAATGATTTGAAAACACTAAAAATATATTAATTTGAAGTTAATAAAAAAATAAAAAATTTTCAAATTTTGTAAAAAGCGCTTTTGAAACGCAGAAACAAACAGGCTAAAAAATTTATTTTTTATGTGGTCTTAGGTTTAAGCCCTATAGTTGTTTATATGATGGTCACTAAAGGCTTACATGGTCATTAACTTCAGGACCTGTGGGATTAGTTGAGATGCTTACAAACTAACCCGGACATTCATATTAAGCTAAAAAGAAAAAGATGCCCATCACATTCTACAAATATCTTGGATTATAATCAAATGTGTTTGTTAAAGTCGTTGGATATTTGATTCTTTTAAATAAAATCTTGAATTAAAATATGATGCATAGAGTATAATATTGGTAAAGAAATTTTTCTTCTTATAAAATTAACCCTGCTCAACCAGGTTAGTTGAGTTCCATTAAATTATTCAATATTAGAATTTAAATAAAAAAATATTTTGATTTATCATAATATTTTTTTTATTTTATATGTATGATGATCCCCCTATTTTCTATTTGTGGATTAAAAAAAAAGAATAAACTTTGTTTTTGTCTCTATATTCTCATTTTTATCCCTATAATTTAAAATTGTCCAATATTATTCTTATAGTTTTTAAAGTTCCAACATTACCCGTAAATAAGAGTTTTTATGGGATATAAAAACATATGTGGGAATTGAAGAGGAAAACTAAATAAATGAGAAAAGCATATAAAATCAAATGACATATTTATTGATTTATTGACATATTTAATGGGAAAATACCTGAAATTATATTTGTGTTTTTGTATATTTATTGATATAGTTTAATTTTAATCAATTAGATCGTATATCATGTTAAATCGGTAAGGAGAACAAAAATGTCTTCTCTGAGATCCGTTCATACTCAGAGCGTGTTTGACAGTATAGTTGCGGTTGCTTTTTAAATAGTTTTTTGTGTTGAAATACATGTCAATGATTTTTTTTATTTTTTAAAAATTATTTTTGACATCAGCACATCAAAACGATCCAAAAAATACAAACCGCACTCAATTTTAACAAAAAAAAAATTAAAATTTAACAAAACACAATTACAAACACAATGTCAGACGCTCTCTCAAACATCAATTTGTCCATGATTAATTTAAGAGTATAATTAGGAGGGAAATTGTGGATAATGTTTAATTAATTTATTCCTATAGTAATGGAGGATCTAAATTCGTCTACGAAACTGGTTTGACAAGTCAGTCAGTCACAACAAGAAAGGACAGAAGTAGTGACGTTAGTGATGACGTGGTTGTGTCAGATTCACATGTACAGATTGATTTTCCTGGGAAATGACACCACAATTTATTATTACCGTCTGTGACTGGGCCCTTTTGTTCCCCGTTAATTAGGTACGATTATTTTTTTATTTTAAAATTATTTTTGAAAATTTTTATGTTTTTATTTTATTTATTTTTTTGTTATTTACGTGTTACTGTTAAAAAGATTATTTTAATTTATTTTTAAATAAAAAACATGACCGCCACAACAATTAAAATCAGGCTTTTCTTGCAAGCCATCCTCCCCTGGTATGTAATTGATTACGTCATGAACAGTTAACTTTTCCTTTGGTCTTAATATTTTATCTTACATTATACGATGACTCATGTGGCTGCCACGTGTGCATATTATCTGTGATTTCTACATTCATTCATGTCGACATGAATGTGTCCAATTCTCTCCAAAAGTCAAAGAAGTGGCTATAAAACTGGAAAAAAAAATATATGGTTATAGTTTCCATTTGTATCTTCTAGAAGTTACGTGGTGATTTAGAATGCATCAAGGAAAACTTTCAACGACATGTTTTTTTTTGGAAAAATTATAATATTTTCATACTAAAATATCTTTTTATATTTTTAAGTTGTTTTAATATACTTATGTTATAAATTAATTTTAAAATATAAAAAAATATTTTTTTAATATTTTTAAGAGTAAAAATCACTTTTAAAAACAACTATTACCATGTTTTTAAATACTATCTTAATTATATTAGGTTTGTACTCCCGAGTCCAAATTATTTTTAAAAAACATATATATTCAAGTATTGTAATTATGTTTTAAGGAAAAAGAAATTATAATTTAAATTATAGACTTGAATAAATTAAATAAGTTGGTTTTTATTTAAATTAGATAATAAAAATAACAACAATAAATTGACAAAGAAAATAATCACAAGAGCTTTAAAGAAAAACATTTTTTTAAAAAAAAAAGACAAACCATGTAGTTCAATATTTAACCCATTAAATAAAAAAGAATAATAAGGGATTAAAAAAACTTAAAAAATTAGGTATAGTCAATCAAAATTAGCATGACAAACTTGTAACTCTAGTAATCTGAGTTGAGTCAGCCTAAATTATCTTACCAAACTTGCAGTTCAGATTATGAGATCAAGATAATCTTGTAAAAAACAACAAATGATGTCAATTTGCATTAACTTTTTAGCATGTGTCCCGAGTTATTAGACTTGAAACACCCTATATGAAAATAATATGAAACTTAATTTTTAATCAATCAAATATCAAAACAAGAAATTAAAAAAAGAATTTCAACTATATAAAAGGATTCAAAACCAAAATATATATATATATATATATATATATATATATATATATCATTAAAATAATAAGGATCAAAATTGAAATACAAAATAAATTTAATTGAATGGTGAAGTTAAAAGAAAAGTCGATTTAGTAAAAAGATCTAAAAAAATAAGGATCAAAATTGATATAAAAAGTAAAAAAAAAAATTTATTGAATGGTGAAAATAAAAAGAAAAATAAATTTAACAAAAGAACCCAATAAGAAATAATAATAAAAAAATAAAAACCAAATTGAAAACAACATATCATAAATTGAAATTCAATAATGAAATTAAAAACAAATTAAATTTTATAAAAAAAACCAAGAACAAAAATTAGAAATCAAAAGAAGAAATACCAAAGTAAAAATCTCTATAAATCAGAGGACAACTTTAAAAATCAACATGGCCAATATGAAAATTGAGGAGATGAGAGAAAAAAATAAAGGGTGAAAGAAAGCATCAAATGTGACAAACTAGCCATTATCAACCATACGTGCCGCACAAAAAAAATGATGTTGTAGCTTTTCCAACAACTCATTTGAATATCATATTAAGTATTTTATTTATAATATGTTTCAATGAAAGGTTAGAAAGAAAAATTATAGCAAAAATTAAAGACTATACAATGAGGCGAGGCACCTGGGCCTCAAAGAAGGGGCCTACATGGCCTTCTTCTTTCTTTTTTTTTTTTTTTTGTTTTGGTTTAAGATCTAACGATACATTATCTATTTTTTTGTTATAAATAAATAAAACAAATTACATAATATTTTCGGGTTCAAGTTTTAGCTATTGAAGATGTGGTTGAAAATTCAAGTTCCAAGTTTTTTGGATCCAAAAACTCATTTTTTAAAAACTTATTTTCACTTTAAAACACCAAATAAACACCCTGAAAATCTCAATGAATCAATTTCCACCCTTAAAACATCCCTTAATCATTCAAAAAATATAAAATCAAACCAAATTAAAAAATTATTCCATAACCTTTATATGTTTTTTTGGGAGATGAAAGTTTAAAAACATCTCAACAATATTTTTTTTGTTAGGAAGATTCTATTAACATCAAAATTAATATTTTTTTATTGTCTAAATGCAGTCAACTGGCCACTTTATCTTTCCTTTTTAATTTTCAATATTTTTTTCTCTTCTCTCTTAAATTTTAAGGACTAAAAACTAATAAAAAAAAGTTTAGAATATAAGCTAGAAGTCACAAGAGAAGTCTAAATAAAGACTATTTGGATAAAAATGATTTTTTTTCATATAAAAAGAAAAAAAAAACCCATTGTTCTTTTGTTTTTGTTTTGGTCCTTTTCTTTTCAGTTTATTTTATACTATAAATTGAAATTTTATTTCATTAAATAGGGTCCTAAGTCATCTCTAAAATCTTTCCAAACACCTTAAATTTCCAAGAACGTGCAAAGAAAATAAAACCTCAACTTTTTTAATAATAAATATACATTTAAAAATTTTAAAAATTATTTTCTATCAAATAAAGTAAACAAACCCTAAATTTATTCTAAGAAAAGCAGTAAAGAAACCAATAAAAGAGACTGTAAATAACTTTGATACAGAAAAGTGAAATGTAGAGAGATAAAACTTGGACCCCAGAGAAAAGAAATCACGAAGCATAGACTTTGGAGAAAGTAAACTTGGACCTTGAAATAAAATAATCACGAAGCATAGACCCTAAATTTTATGTACGAGAAAGCTGATCAAAGAATTACAATGAGCATGGTTTTCTTTATACACTAATCTATTATCTATGGCTTAATTATAAGTCACTTTTCCATGCAGAAAATAAACGAAAATGGCTTTACTATCCATCTCCAACAAGCAAATCCTTGATTAAAACAATTTATAAAAATATAATCGAATAATAAAATAAAAAAATCTGCAAATTCTTGATCACATCCATGTTTAATGAAAAATAACTTGTATTAATTTGGATCATATCATTCGCGCGAGTCTTGTACGAATATCCTTTTTTTTATTATTAATATAGATATTTGAATTAGTTTATGTATATTTTGATTAATGTCATGATTTTAAAATTAACAATCATGTATGTATTTAATTATTTTAAAATTTAAAAAACTTAAATTATTAACCTGTAAAAAATAAATTTAAAACTAACTAGTTAGTTGACATTAGCATTTGTTCTTTAAATAAAATTAATATCAACTTGACGGATAAATTATAGTGTTATTCTCCTCGGTAGGAGATTAGGAGGGCACAAATTGTTTCTCCATTATAGATGAATATTTTCTCGGAAAAACAATAGGCAGACGCCCGGGAGTGGTGATAGAAGTGGTAGGGCCCCGAGAATCATGAATGCACTTTAGCTTTTCTTCACCGACGACTCACTGTGCTGCTGGATGGAAGACTAGCTAGCTAGCTAGCCTAGCATCTACGCATCCATGCACCTTTTCCATTGCTTTCTTTTTCTACTGGAGCTCCCATGATTCCATTCACACTGACACACGTGCGCGCGCGCGCGTGTTCTGCAGCATCTATGATTGATTACCTTCTTCTTGTTTAATTTCTTTTCGAATCCAAGAGAACTCCAACGGAGTTTCCTTGTATAACCAGTCCGGTTGCTCTTGCTGCGCGTTTTAAGGCAAAAAACAATAAAATCTGCAATCCCTTCTAGTGTTTTTTAACGTAAGAAAATATTTCATTTGCGGAATGAAAACATCACAGAGCAGTACATGTTTATAATAGAATAAATCAATAATTATATGTGTAAATAAATATTATAAAGAGTTGTTAATAACAATACAAAAACTAAGATACAGTTGTTCATCAAGATATATGATCGTTTGGATAAAGATAATAGTTAGGGGATAAGTATGTCCTTTGCCCAGCTACAAAACATGGACATGGTGATGTAGGATCGCCCACGCACAAACCAGTGAAAGGTCTTTTCTTGTGGCAATGAAGAAAAGGAATATCTTATGGAATATGCAGTTGATATTCTTTCTCTGGCGTGAGAGTCTTCCAAGAACAGAAGAAGCTTCGAATATTTTAAGGTTAAATTAAACCCATAATAATTCAGTCGATTTAGCAGCAGTAGTATCACTCAGCCATAACATGCACCACAGCACAGAACCCTGAAATAAATCCAATCAAAATCGAATGATTTGATTGAAGGGAGGGAGGGAGAACGGCTAGCACCTCATTTTAATATTGATTGGCTCATGTCAATCAATCCATATAACAGCACACCTGTGATGATGATCATGTTAGACTGGACAAGTTCTTGCCTGGTTTGGATCTGATTTCCGCAGGTAGAAAAGAGTTTAATTTTCGAAATGGATGGAAACTTCAACTACACTGTTTTGAATTCTCCACAGAAACGTCTTCATAATTGAAGCAAGTTGCCAACTAGGGCTGATATAAACATCGTTTACCAGCCAACAGAAATGCAGCTTGACCATACTAGATAGCACGTAGCTGGTGATACGTTACCATCACAACCTAGAAAAGCCAGCTTAGAGTTATTTCTAGATTCATATGGACCATCCATTGCTACGCTGCGGGGCCGCATTTCTCTCTCAAGAAATGATGTTCAGAAATAATACGAGTGAGATAATTCAGTAAATAATAAAAAAAATTATAAAATTTAAATTTGAACAAATTAATTATGGAAAGATAAAACTGAAAAATAAAAATTAATAAACAGGAACTAATAAAAAATCAATATCAGGTAAGATAATTGAACCTTGCAACTCAAATCATGTTAATAATAGGATAACGCAATAAAATTCAAAACAGGAAAAATGATGAAGATTAGTTTCAAAAGAATCAAATTTTCAAGGTCATAATCGAAAAGGATTAAAATTTCTTTTTTTGGAACAAAAAAGTGACCTTGCAGAAATGACCAAGCCAACTTTTGTTGACTCATCAAATTCAAGATTCAGGTTATAAAATTAAGATAACTCAATAAAAAAACATGAAAAAAATTACAAAGCCTATTTAAAAAGAAAAACAATATCAACCTGCGACCCGGGTTATTAAATTAGAAGCACCTTATCTGAAAAGGCCCCGAAATCCAATTCCAAACCAAACAAATGTTGTAAAATAAAATTGAAAAAAAAAATCAATTATACAAAAGAATCTAAAACAAAAAATAACAATTAAAAAATTAGGATCAAAATTGAAAAAATAAATAAATCGGATGACAACTAAAAATTTTTAATTGAATCGTGGGATTGAAAAGAAATAACAGTCTAATAAAAGGACCCAAAAAAAATAATCAAAATAACAAGGATCAAATTGAATAAAATAACATATCATAAATTGAGATTGAAAGATGAAATTGAAAATAAATTTAAATTTTACAAAATGATCAAGAACAAAAATTAAAAATCAAAAGAATAAGAAACAAAGTTAAAATCTTAATAAATAAAAGGACAACTTTGAAATTTTGAATGTCCAACACGAATTCCAAAAGAAAAGAGAAAATAAAAAAAGAAAACATTGGTGGCAACAAATCATTCTACCATTGCTGTCATGGGCCACTTTAATAGGTAAAAAAAATGTTGTAACAATTCCAATAACACGATGAAAAGAAATATTTGGCCACTAAAAGACACTTCGCATGTTGCCAAAAGATTGTGAGCGCCTTCCTCTCATTGCACGTGTTATTGTACTTTTATTTTTTTAATTATATTTTTTATTTATTAAAATATTAAATTACCCATTTTAAACTTGATTGTAACTAAAAATCATATTAAATTTTTTTTAAAAAAACTTGAACACTAGTTTAGAATTTTTTGTTTTTAAAAATAGTTTATTTATTTTGTTGTATTTTAAAATTACAAAAAGATGAGTTATCCTTTATCGATAGTATAGTGACAAAAATCATCATTTTTTTTTCTCTTGTTAAATTGTGAAAAGACCTCTAAAACTAGTGAAAGGTTTATTTATTATTATTTATTATTATTATTATTGGCAATGACGGAAAGGAATATCTTATAGAATGTGCGGTTGATATTCTTTCTGTAGCGTGAAAGTTTTCCAAAAACAGAAGTGGCTTCGAATATTTTAAGGTTAAATTAAACCCATAATTTAGTCCTTATATTATTCCCAATTCTTCTATTTAGCATCTCTGTTTTTAATTGAATCAATTGGATTCTATATTATACAGTTGCAATCAAATAATGTCAATTGAAAGCATCTTTCTAAACAGATTTGGTATTATAGTAGCAGTTTATTTTCAAAGTATTTTTTATTTAAAAATATATTAAAATTATTATTTTTTACTTCAAAATGATATGAAAACACAAAAAAATAATTTGAAGCAAAAAAAAAATTATTAAAAAAAACAAATAGGCTCAACAGAGTTAAGTAAAACTCTAAACCATGTGAGATTTCTAATATATATGTACTATGGACTAAGATACATTCTACTGCGGAATTGCACAGTAGGATTTCACAGCTCTGAATGCTTGGGATGGGGATATTGTTGTTTTTTTCTATTGGTTTATTTGTTATTTTCAAGGATAATGGGGGTTGTTTTAGTAATTTTACATTGATTTTAAGATTACAATTATGATATTGACTTTAAAAAGTAAATAGCCATAACCTTTGTCTAGGGACCTTATAATATTTTTTTTTCTCATTGAACAATATAACTACTTCATTACTCTTAATATCCAATTTTTTTAGCCTTGACTTTAGGGGTTTGGTTCTAATTTCATAATGATTTTTTTGTTATTATTGTTTAGTCCTAAGAACATTTTTTATTTTGTGCAAAAAAAACAAGAAAATTTTTGACGCGTGCCCCACACGTGTCAACACGTATGTAGCTCTGCCACCTTCAAGTGGCATGTGCGGCTGTCTTCGGTGCTGTTAATCATGCTTTCATCGTATCATTTGATTTGTTTTGACGTCCTTTTTCTCTTTAGATAAAATGTGCATCATGATTCAGTTGGGTTTAACGTCTATTTGCTTTTCTTCTTCCTTTTTTTCCCTTCTTTTTCTTCTTCAAGTTGCGTGCTAGCCATACAAAAATTAAAGCATCCCTTCAATTTCCTTTTGCTTAAGATTCAGTCCCTCTTCTCTTAATTGCAATTTTTTTTAATTATATTGATTATTTCTAATTGGATTTTATTTTTGATTTAATCCCTGGTCATTTGATTTCTTTAATTTTTTTTAATTAAATTTTGTTATATTCTTTTAATTGCTATTTGTTTTGTTTTGAGTTATTTTCTTGATTGAAATTTGTTTTTGTTTTTCAATTTCATTCCTAATAATTCTTTCAATTGCTATTTTTTTTATTCATTTTCTTAATTAATTTATTTTTTTAATTCTATCCCTAAACATTTATTTTCATTTTATCTTTCCTTAAACATTTAATTTCAGTTAATTTTTATGTCGAACTTAATCCTAATTATTTTAATTGCTATTTATTTTGTTTTGCATTGTCTTTTTTAATTTTCTTCACTTGGTTTCATATGTGTTTTTATTTTTATTATTTTTTATTGATTTTAATAAAAAAAAAAGTTCAGTTAACACAGGTAGGTAAATGTCTCATTTTGCGAGATCAAATATCGTGATCCACGTTTATCTCTCAATTTTTTCACTTTCTTTTTTAGTTATTATTAATTTACATAAATGATTATTAGATGTTTGGATAAAATTTTTGATTTACATTTATAATTTTTATCATGTAAAAAAAACATATCAAAATAGTCTTTGTTCTATGCTTTTTTTCTTAAAAAAAAATTAGTCCATTATAGAGGGCGTGTCAAATCAAATTTTTATTTGCCTTGTAATGAATTGTATCTTCACCCTTATTTTTTGGGATGCTTTTCTATAATTAATATTTTTATTATTTTATCTTTTGACACTTGATTTGTTAGGGATTCAGTTTTATATGATCTTATCATTTTGTATTTTTTTTTAATATTAGTTTTGTGATTATTTTCAATTTTTTTTTCTATGGAGTTGTTCTGATCTCATGATTCCAACTCACGAGTTTAGCATGCTATTTTTTAATATAAATTGATTTAGAATTGTTATGTTTGTGTTTGATTTTTCAAGATATTATTCTAATTTATTTAATTTTTTTTGGTTTTATACAAATGAAATTTATTTTTCAAAATAAAAAATATTTATTTTTAAATAATATTGATGATGTGTTTGACCTTGCGTAATTTTTTTAAAGCGTGAGTTTATTCGGTCAGTTTCATTAGTGTTTATCTTTTAAGTCATGAGTTTTTTAAAGTGTAGATATATCTTTTATTAATTTAAATAAATAAATTTAGTGAACACAATCAAGTGAATGTCTCATTTTGTATGATTGAATATCTTAATTTGCATTCATTTTTTAATTTTTCTAATTTTTCTTATAGTTATTTTTAATGATTTTTTTATTTGTTTATATAAAAGGCCATTAATTTATTTATCTAGATACTTGTATAAACTTTTTAATTTATATTTTAAATTTATTTATGTTAAAAAAATACATTGAAACAACTTATATATCTAATATTTATTTTTATTTTGAAAAAAAAAACTAACCCGCTGCAAATCACATGATAAATGGCTACTTAGTCAACTATAACATGTACCACAGCACAGTATTCTGAAATAAATTTAATTAAAATCGAATGATTTGATTGAAGGGAGGGAGGGAGTAAAAAGAAAAAGAAAAAGAAAACAGCTAGCCCTTCATTTTAATAGTGGCTCATGTCAATCCGGATAGCACACCTGTAATGATGATCATGTTAAATTGGTCAAGTTCTTGCCTGGTTTGGATCTGATT
>Ga0325411_1009132_pt1 | contig 10638 bp, 7 predicted proteins | sample PopdelMetagenome_13_FD_206181 | JGI IMG/M metagenome (GOLD analysis project Ga0325411, IMG submission 206181) | Populus deltoides microbial communities from Bellville, Georgia, United States - Xylem-PdIQD-R4 | ecosystem: Host-associated > Plants > Phyllosphere > Stem > Wood/Secondary xylem...
ATTATGAGCTTGATGTACCCAATCATCAAAAGTTAAAAGAATATGTCATTGATTACTGATTTATGTTAAGGATTGATTAAAATAGAAAAATTAACAATTTATCCACTCATTGACAGGTTAATTCGACTTATTTTGACTCTTCCTGTTTCGACATCAACTATTGAACGAGCTTTTTCAGCAATGAAGATTGTTAAAACAAGACTTCGCAATCGGATGGAGGATGATTTTCTTGCAAATTATTTAATTGTCTATATAGAAAAAAATTGCTGAAAGATTCACAATTGATATGATAATCGATGATTTCTACTCCATGAAAGAACGACGAGCACAATTAAAATAAATATATAAGAATCATTATTTATTATTTTTTACTTTATTTCAAAGTTTTATCAAACATAAATAATATATCGCTTTAACTAATGTTTCTTATATATTTTGTATATTTATATTTGATAGATACAAAAACCAACAAAATTAAAGTGATGAATACATTATGAAGATTGTGAGAAATGATAAAAGTTGCAAAGGGAAGAAAATTAGAGAACGAGATAGTTTGATTGTTCTACTGAAGAGCATTACTCATTCAAGGATATATTTATTCTCTTGTTATGTTATTTTACAAGATGAACGCAGCCATATATATATATACACCTCAGGGCTGCTATCCCATGAGAAATGAATGACTTGCTGCCCACGTTGCACCAGCTGTACGTAAGGTTAGAAAGGACTGATAGAAAAGTAAAAGAAGAAAATAACAAAAAGAAAAAGAATAACAGACTAACAGCTGAAACTAAAAGAAAACGATCATCCTTTTTCTTCCAGTAACTTCTTATCATTGTCATTCTTCAACAGCCCCCCACAAGATGGAGCATAGTAGTTTACGATGCCCATCTTGGATATATAAGAAGAGAGCAACGTTGCAGGGAGAGCTTTTGTAAATACGTCAGCCAATTGAAACTTTGTGGAAATATGTGCAGTCTTCAGAATTCCTTCTTGAATCTTGTCACGGATAAGGTGACAGTCTATCTCGATATGTTTGGTCCTTTCGTGGAATACTGGGTTAAAAGCAATGTGTAATGCAGCTTTGTTGTCGTAATGCAATGTAGCAGCATGAGGGTGAGAAACTTGTAGGTCTGTGAGGAGATAACGTAGCCAGGTAATTTCTAAACCAGTGATGGCCATGGCACTATATTCAGCCTCTGCTGAAGAGCGAGATACAACTGATTGCTTCTTGGATTTCCAAAAGATCAAAAATGAACCAAGAAATATGCAAAAACCAGAAACAGAACATCTGGTGTCAGGACATGATGCCCAATCGGAATCACAATATGCGATGAGATCCAAATTGTTGATAGAAGGGAAGAAAAGACCCTGCCTTGGAGCTCCTTTAAGATATTTCAGGACTTTAAATGCAGCTGTTAAGTGAAGATTAGTGGGACAGTCCATGAATTGACTTAAAATCTGCACACTATAAGATATATCTGGCCTGGTAATCATTAAGTATAGAAGTTTTCCAACTAACTTCCTGTAGTAGGTAGGGTCAGATAAGATGTCATCCTTGTCTTTGCTAAGTCGCAGATTTTGATCCATGGAGAGTTTGGAAGGCCGAGACCCCAAAGTACCTGAGCTGGCTAGGATGTCTAGAGCATATTTCCTCTGACATATTTGTATTCCTTGTGTTGTTCTGGCTATTTCAAGCCCAAGGAAATAACACAATATTCCCAAGTCTTTGATCTTAAATTTGTTATTAAGAAAAACCTTGATTTCTTCGACAACAGTAGGGGAGTCACTTGCCACTATGATGTTATCGACATATACCAGTAGTGTTGTGAAAGAGTAAGTATCCCGCTTGATGAATAAACTGTAATCAGACTTGGATTGACAGAAGCCAAAATCAAGCAGGACAGCAGAGAATTTTGAGTACCATATTCGTGATGCTTGTTTTAAACCATAGAGACTTTTAAGCAGTTTGCAAAATTTGTGAGGTGATCCTTGGATGTATCCAGGAGGACGCCTCATGTATATTTCTTCCTGCAAATCTCCATGTAAAAATGCATTATTGACATCAAATTGATATAAACCCCAGCCTTAAACAACAGCAATGGCCAAGAGGCAGTGCACGGTGACTAGCTTGGCAACAGGGGAGAATGTTTCATGGTAGTCAATACCCTCTTGTTGTGTGTATCCCTTGGCAACTAATCTTGTTTTGAATCTTTCAATGCTACCATCTGCATGGTATTTAATCTTATAGCATATTTGCAGTCAATAGGTCTTTTACCAGGAGGTAGGTCAGTCAATATCCATGTCTGGTTAGACTCTAATGCCTCCAACTCATTTTGCATGGTTGTACGCCAGTGAGGTTCGAGGACAACTTGAGCATATGTTTGTGGCTCGGTATGAGAAGATATCGATGCAGCGAATACTTGAAAAGGTAAAGAGAATTGTGTGTATGAAAGAAAGTTACTCAAGGGAAATTGTTTACCTGGAAGAACCTTAACTGTCGTGGCCTGAATTGGATTGGGAGAATTGAGAGAGACCAGTTGATAGTGAAAATCCTGCAAATACTTGGGAGCCTGTGTCATTCTACCAGATTTGCGAATAGGAATGTGAGGAGGAGATGAAGATGTGGAAATGGGAGAATGTGAGTAATCTGAGAATAAAGGGCCTGATGGTGAATGGTGAGATGGAATACTTGTGTCACACGTTTTAGGCAAGATAGCTGTAGTTAGAGACAGGTCAGCAGATTTGGAGGGTGAACAAGAAATGTGAGTTATTGGATCAAATGAGGTGTGAATAGTGCTCAGAGGGTCTAAGGTAGAGGAGTAGCAAGGTTGATTCTGCTGTTGTACCAAGGGAGAAATTGGATCAGAAGAAAAGGTTGCAGGTGTGTGGAAAGGAAAAACATACTTATGGAAGGTGACGTTTTTGGATAGAAAAGTATCATTGGTTTCTAAATCTAATAACTTGTAACCTTTCACCCAAAACGGATAACCAAGGAAAATACATCTTCTAGCTCTAGAATCAAATTTTCTTCTTCCTTGACTTAAAGTGGTGGCAAAACATAGGCACCCAAAGACTCTTAAGTGATCATAGGTAGTATCATGTTTGAATATAGCTACATAAGGTGTTGTATTTTGCAGTAGGGGCGTAGGGATGCGATTTATAAGATAAGTTGCAGTAAGAACACAATCATTCCAAAAATCTAAGGGCAGATTAGCTTGGAATCTAATGGCTCTAACAACATTCAAAATGTGTTGGTGTTTTCTCTCCACTATCCCATTTTGATGTGGGGTCTCTACACAAGTCTTTTGGTGGATGATACCATTTTTACGATAGAAATCTGTCAGCTGAAACTCTGTTCCATTATCACTTCTTAGGTACTTAATCCTAGTTCCAAATTGGGTGTTAACAAGGTTATAAAATGACTCTATGGATCTTTGTGTGTCTGACTTATTTTTGAGCAAATAAACCCAAGTGCTACGAGACATATCATCAACAATTGTTAAGAAATATCTACCCATCATAGGCAGTCACAGAACATGGTCCCTATAAGTCACAGTGTATAAGTTCAAAGTTGAAAAAAGTTTTGTGTAAGCTGTGATTAAAAGAAAGTTTGTGTTGTCTGGCCATGGGGCAAACAGAACAAGGAGTTTCAGTAGAACATGAGTTTTTGATTACAATAGGATCTCTAATCAATTACAATCTAGAGTTGGAAATATGGCCTAAACGGTAATGCCACAAATAAAAAGCAGGACTAGTATTTGTGGTACAAGCAAAATGCAGACGGTGGGTATCAAAATACTTGGATAATTTACACATCAAAGCAGTAGGAGATACTTGAATGTGCTGGAATTGGTATAAACCATTCTTCATTTCACCCAATCCAATCGTTGTCCATGACATAAGGTCCTGCAGAAAACAAACATGGGACAGGAAAATAAAGCAATTGCAGATGCTTTTAGTTAATGTTGGCGCAAAAAGAAGATTGAAAGTAAAATAAGGGACGCACAAAACATTCTAAAGAGTGATCAAATTTGAAAGTTTAACAGTGCCCATGTGTGTGACTGGGATTTTTTGTCCATTGGGAAGTTTGACATTGTAGGACACGGTGGCTATAATTTGTGTAAAAATTACAGTGCTACAGATAATATGATCTATAGCTCCTGTATCGATAATCCAGGGAACGTTAGTAATATCAAAAACTTTATGTGCAGAAGTGGAGAGACAAGTTGCGATACCAGACATAGATGGAAGACTTGTGGAGTTGGCCATAGGAACGGTTGAATGTGGAGCCATAGAGGAATGAGTCTCTGTTGAGTTGTGCTTCTCATGGAGTAATTGTAAGATTTTCTGATATTGATTTGAAATCAAATCCATCTTGTCAACATGGTGCTTTGGAAAATCTTCTGCTATGATCATATTGGTTTGTCTAGTATGAATATTCGGTTTCTTCCCTTGATTGTACAGCTTGTGTCCTGGAGGGTATCCCACCAGCTTGTAACACTTTTCGGCCAAGTGACCACTCATATTACAATGGTTGCAAACAGGAGGTTTTGAATTTCCAGCTTTGAAACAATCTTCTAAAGAATGTCCTTGGATCTTGCAATGGGGGCAATAGGGTCTGTTGAAGGTCTTGAAGTTTGTGGATGTGTTTCTGGTGAAAAAAGCCATTGAATCAGGGGTAGATGTACAGAGTAACATCTGATGTTGTTTTTCCTGTTGTTGAACGAGAGAGAAAACCTTGCCGACTTGTGGTATTGGATCCATCAGCATGATCTGATCCTGTATGTTGGAGTATGTTTCATTTAATCCCATGAGGAATTGAATTACACAGTCTTGTTGGTACCGATCAGTCAGGACCCTCATCTGTCCACAAGAACATTTGGGCACGAGACAGTGCAATGCTAACTCATCCCAAATTGATTTTAGCTTTCTGTAATAGATGTTGACTAAATCATTTCCTTGTGTTAAGTTCGCTAGAGCTCCTTTCAATTGAAAAATCTGTGGTCCGTTTTGTTGAGTAAGTCTCTCACAGAGTTCCCTCCAGATTTCATGTGCATTATCTACAAGGATGAAGAAGGATATCACTGAGGGACTTGCAGAGTTTTGAATCCATGAGACAATCATATCATTGCATCTTTCCCAAGCATCCAGAAGAGGATCGTTGGGATCTGTTGGTTTTGTTATGCTGCCATCAACAAAACCCAGCTTGTTCTTGGCTCTAAGGGCCCTTTTCATGGCTCTTGCCCAAGTAATATAGTTTTATGTGGTTAGTAGATTGGTCACCAGACTGAGAACTGATGTATCACCGTTGTCAAGTCGATATGGGTTATTTTGATCTGATAGGTTGTGGAAGCGTGATGTTGAATGCATAGTTGAGGTTGGTGTTTGTTGGTTTTCTATTTCCATAGTTATCTAGAGAACCAGAAGCTCTGATACCATGTGAGAAATGATAAAAGTTGCAGAAGGAAGAAAATTAGAGAACGAGCTAGTTTGATTGTTCTATTGAAGAGCACTGCTCATTCAAGGATATATTTATTCTCTTGTTATGTTATTTTACAAGATGAACGCAGTCATATATATATACACCTCAGGGTTGCTATCCCACGAGAAATGAATGACCTGCTGCCCACGTTGCACCAGCTGTATGTAAGGTTAGAAAGAACTAACAGAAAAGTAAAAGAAGAAAATAACAGAAAGGAAAAGAATAACAGACTAACAGCTGAAACTAAAAGAAAACGATCATCCTTTTTCTTCCAGTAACTTCTTATCATTGTCTTTCTTCAACAAAGATAAAATTAATTTTATAGTTTTGACTCAATTTAATATTGCTTTAAACCTCTTACGTTATACAAAGATCATCATATATTTATAATAAGTTTCTTAAATAAAACTAAATTATTCAGATTTTTTTTTAACAATTCATGTATAGCAAATTTAAAAATAATAAATTATATTAATAATCTTCTCCTATCAAATAATCTCAACTCCGCCCCTCCATCAGCCTGACCTGGGGTTCTCACATTGTCATCAGAAGTTCAAGAGAATAGCAAAACGGCTGATATAAGCCATAGCAGTAGTAGTTTCAAGTCTAGCACAGGGGTTCACAGAGCATCTACTAAGATCATTCTCGATGCCAGCAGATGCACATGCAGCAGCAAATGCAAGGGTGAATGTCATCTGCACTCGAAGGAAACCCATTTTCTTAGAGTGGGTGATGCAAGCAACCAGATGCGAGTAACTAAATCAGAACAGCTCCAATGGTAAAGAGACGCAAAATGATCAGTTTGCGCAAGTTCCGTCTCAACAAAAGGGTATAAAAATATCAACAACAGCCACGGAAAGACTATAAGATTTGAACACTGACAGCATTAAGGGCTGTGCCAAGTGGTAAGCGGCTTGTGTCCCCCAGAGGCAAACCAGCGTTCTAGTCCTACTGGAGCCACCACCTTGGGGAGGGCTTCTCCTTGCGCGACCCGGCCCGGAAATGTGGAAACAATTTAACCACTATTTGTTTTCTCCCAAAAAAAAAAAAAAAAAAAACAAGGTAACTGATGCAGCAAATATTCATGTCAAATTAACTCCACATTTCACTTATTTCAAGTAATTTCACACAAAAGCTGAAAACTTTAACACATGGAAATCCAATTCTGCCCATGATTCTATACAAACTGAAGAAAGCATAAAAGGGTATTTTTTCGGGGAAAAAAAAGATAACCAAAAGGTAGTGACCAAGGCGCAGAGCCAGAAATGTTTTTCGCCCTAGGCTATTAGGCAAATATATATATTTTTTTAAAATCAATTATTAACTCATATATATAAATTTATGAATTTAACAATAAAGTTTTAATTCAAATAATTATATGAAATGCCAATCTTATATGAAACATTATATGTGGTATGTTAATTTCATATTGTGTGAAAGTAAATTGTATATTTGCAAGGTAAAAATCAAATTCAACATCTTTTAAAATTTAAAGCAATATTTTAGTAATTACGATAAAATTAATTTGAATTTGTGTGATGAATATATAGGGAAACAAGAAGTAATTTAGGATGAGGGGGATATGATTTTTGACTTTGACTCTCTTAACTCAAAAAAATATAGATTTTAATTTAAAAAAAAAGGATGGGTGATTTGATGGATAATAATATATATTTTTAGCTAATTTAGTTAAATGAAACTTGGACTGATTTAATATTAAGCCCTATATATTCACTGGAAAGTAGTTTTTTTTTAGAAAGTAGTTTCTTTTTGAAAAATGGATTCCTGAAAAGTAAATTATTTTTCGATGTTTGGTATTGTCATAGAAATAAGTTGGAAAATACTTTCGAGTGGAAAATAAACTAGAAAATAACTTATTAATATTTTATTTTTAAGTTTATTAAAATAATAAGGAACAAATCTTATAAATTAAAAAGTTGAATGAAAATGAAATTGAAAAAAAAATCTAATTTTATAAATTATCTCAAATAAAATAAATAACAATTAAAATAATGGAGATCAAATCTAACATATAAAAAAAATTAAAAGATGATGAAATTAAAATTAAAATAATTAAAATTTTATAAATTATTTTAAATAAAATAAGTAACAATAAAAAAAATGAGGACCAAATTTAATAGATAAAAAATTTTAATTAAAAAAATAACAAGAGAAAGGCAAATATCAATAATAAAAATGAGAACCAAAGTTAATATAAAAATCAAATTAAATCAAATTTTAAGGAGTGAAATTGAAAAAAAAATTCAAAACAAAATATATAACAATTAAAAGTTTGAGGACCAAATTTGTTATAATCAGTAAATAATATGATATTTCTAAATTTTTTATTTCTGAAAAGTGTTTTTCCCTCAAAATAAAAGGAAAATACTTTTATGAAAACCAAGGTATAATATTTTTATTGATTAATTTTTTTAATAATAAACAAATATAAAAAAATTTAAAAAGTAGTAAAATTCGTTTTTCACTTAACAAATAGTATAAAAAAATATTAATAAAATATTGACTTGCATATACCTTCAACAGCCCTTGGCAGTGACAGAGCGGAAGTCAGAGGTGGTGGCCATGACACAGACAGAAACAAGACCAAGCACGAACTGGTTCCAGTCAAGCTGCCACGGGTTCCAGGCATCCCTTGAACAGTTGAACGTCCTCATTTTGGGGGCCATCTGTCACGTTGTTGGCCTGTTGGCCTCCTCTGGGTGCGCTGTTGGCCTCCTCACACTACTCATATTAATATACTACTACCAATTCATTAGTCGATCATTTCTTTATCTAGACCATAACTTCAAAACCAAAAAAAAGATTCGATTGTTTGACGAAAGAAGTTTTTGATTTCTTGGGTTTGTGGAGGGGAAAAAAACAGAGAGAATTTTATTGATAATTAAAAGAGAGTGAGAGTTTTATTTTCTTCAAATATTAAATACCCGGGTAAAATTAAATTAAATGAGGAAAATAGTATACAAATCCACAAGAAAACATTAACAATCTAATCTTTCTTATCAAGTGGATTGTAAGATAAATCAAAGTTTCTCGGCCAATCTGCTGTAAAGACTGGTCGTTCTTGAGCTCTGTAAGCAGACTTGATTATGAATTCTCCACTTACCGAATTGCTCCAGAAAATAGTATCATCCTCCATTTCTTTACGAGGGACATGATGGCTCGCAAATGCCATTAATACCTGCATGAGAAGTAGGTGAGCAAGTTCCTCCTATCTCCATTGATTATCAACCGTGACCATATCCTCCATTAACACATTGCTTTCCTTCACAGAAGATTCATGTGCCACATGCTGTAACAATTGACCGAAACCTTCAAGCCAAACATCTTTCCAAAACATGATTTTCTTTCCATTCCCTATGGACCAGCCTGTACGTACCTGCAATGACTTGAGGCCACACTTTGCAAATTTCCTTCCAAACCGAGGAATCCGTGTTCCTAGAGTGCAGCTGCTGATCTTCTACCTGTGACTTGACATACTTGGCTCTCAGAAGCCATTCCCTTGAGCTACACTTATCGTTCAAAATACCCCACCCTAACTTCATTAAAAACACCTTGTTCATGTGCTTTGCGTACTCCACAGTCGTAGACCACCCTCACATTTCGTCTGATAAAGCCTTTTCCATTTGACAAGGTGAAGTCGTTGACTCCCCTCACAATCTGTCCATATAAAACCCCTACAAATTTTTTCTATTTCACAGCAAATAGATTTGGGGAGTACTGAGGTGGATTGCATGGGATACAAAGGTATAATAGTAAGTACGGACTTCCATACCGTGATTCTACCTGCAAGTAACAGGTTTTTTGGCTTTCTAGTTAGCCAATTCTCGGCGCATGTTCTCAATAATATAATTATAAGACTGTTTTGTTATCCGCTGATGAATTACCGGAACTCCTAGATACTTCCCAAAATCTGTTGTGATAGAGAAACCACAACGTGGGAGAAACACCTTTAGAGAAATACCACCTTCGTTTTAGCTGCACTAACTTTCTGACCTAATATGGCACAAAAATAATTTAGACATTCCAAAATTGTATCCATCTGTTCCATTGTAGCTTCTGCAAAGAGAAGCATGCCGTCTGCAAAAAAAAAGATGATGCGATATATTCGGTCCTCTTCGGTTATCTCTAAATTAGAGCAAAACTGGTTGCTTCCTGCACCTCTACAATTCCAAAAGCAAGCATTCATCTCGATCATAATTAAGATATAATGGATTAGAACCCAAACTCAATCTGACGCCATCGCATCATTTGTGCCTTCCCCTTTCTCTGTCATTATTGTATCTTCACAATCTTGGACACTTAACCTCTTGTCCAAGTCCAACTCGTTCATTGTGAAATCCTCCCCCTCCCCTCCCGTAGACTCTGGTTTTCTTGGCATCTCCTAGGAATTTTTTTGTTACTGAATAACCCAACTCGCTCGTTCCCTAGTTCCTTACTGTGACTTGTAATTGCCTCACCATTTAAATCTGGTATAACCTCACACTCTGAAGAAGTGCTTGGGCCAGATAGATAACCCCTAATGTGAGCTTGCACCTTTGTTTTTTTACTGAAGCTAACAGTTCCTCTCGAGCTCGGCCCACAATTTTGCCTTTAGACCCTCTGGCTCCTGCCTTTTCCTTTGGGCCTGCAGTCCAATCCCAGTATCCTTTGGTTCGACACCCTAACCCGTTTTATAACTTCCTTGTTTAGTTGTCATGTCTCCAACTTCAATGTCCTTTCCTTTGTTTCAGCTTTCCATCCTCATGTCAGTCATGGTTCCAAGATTCTTGAATCCTGTGAGACGTTGAACGAGATCCCACTCCCAGACTGTCTCCCTTGGTCTTCTCCTGAGTATTTGTCATGTTACCATTATTTCGTGATGTCAGCTTCTGATTTTGCGCCTGATTCACCTCCTTGGAATCCCCTCTCTTACCAAACTTATGACTCGTCCTCCTCGCAACCATCCAGTCACAATACTGCTCAGTAACCTCTGCTCGGAAACCCTGTTGAATTGTCCGATCACCACTTTCCTGGCATACCTCTGTTATTTCAGTGCTTACTTCTGTAGTCCCATTGACCATGACGTGGGCGATTCATTTTAGCATAGAGAATTTGATATTTGTAAACCAGTATTGTGCACAAAAAACATATTT
>Ga0325411_1009133_pt1 | contig 10638 bp, 4 predicted proteins | sample PopdelMetagenome_13_FD_206181 | JGI IMG/M metagenome (GOLD analysis project Ga0325411, IMG submission 206181) | Populus deltoides microbial communities from Bellville, Georgia, United States - Xylem-PdIQD-R4 | ecosystem: Host-associated > Plants > Phyllosphere > Stem > Wood/Secondary xylem...
GGTTGTTTATCTTTGTTGCTCTGAAGCATCATATTGAATTTTGCTGGCGGAGAATAGCATGTAAAAGAAGGAAAAAAGATGAGCATTGGAAAAGTGGTGTGCGGTGCAAGAATGACAGCCTGAAATGAGAATGCCATGCTGAATTTGAGTGTTGAACACTTTTAGAAGGTGTGCGGGAGAAAGTGAAAGGGGGTTGGACTTGTAGGAGTGAGAATAGGGTATGGGACCCGATCATAACATGGGAAGAAAAGGTAGAGGATGAGGGCAACCTCACGCAAGAAATAAATTTAATAATAAAAAAAAGCTATTATATGCTGATATTGTCATCGGGTCTAAAGATTAATCCTTATATAGTTTAAATGACTAAATTACTTCTAAGCCAATCTGGTTATAACAAAAAAACACCATGATGAAAATACAAAAAAACCACTAGGTGATAGTTAATATTTTTTTTATATGTAAAAAGATATATATTAGTCATTTTATTACGTTTAAAAAATAAAAATACTCTGGAAAGATATATATTAGTCATTTTTTTATTTTTTATTTTCAATTTATTCCTTGAACATTTGATTTATTAGAAATTGTTCTTTGTTCTTTTTTTTTTCAACTTTTATTTCTATGATATTATCTCAGTCATGTGTTTAGGATTGCAGAGTTAGAGAGTTAACCCAGGTTAATTCAAAATTTTTTTAATTTTTTTTAATTTCGCTCTTCAACATTGAGTTGTTTGATAATTGAGTTTTATAATTTTATTCAATTTGATTTCAATAAACTTTATAGATTTTTTAGATTGTGAATCATTTTTGTCAATTTATTTATTTATTTATTTATTATTATTATTATTATATTTTTTATTTATATTAATTAAATTTATTAAACTCAATCAGTAAATAACCAAAATCTTTTTTTTTTCCTTAAAAACATGTGCGTGGCCTTCACATTTTTTTCACGTTAAAAAAAATTGAGTTAGCCCATAGTATAGCGCGACCCCTATCTAGTTATTAAAAAAGAAGTCTTTGTTGATATTGCGTGGTATTTGGGAAGAAGACTTCGAAAAGTCAATAGGTGCAAGTACTCTTTGATTTGCTAGCCAATGGGAAGGAGTCTTTCAAAGACCAGGTGCGAATTTACCGGGCTGGTGCTATTACCGACCAAACAGACGATATCTAACATGTAAATTTCGCCGGGCTACCCCACCTGCTGTCCATCTTAATTACTAGTCTTCCTACTCAAGTTTCCAAGTCAACTAACGTATGTTGCCAGATAAAGAATTATATGTATTTGAAGACATAGTTCTAGTAAGAGAAGTTGATCCTGTTGGTGTTACTGTCTCCATTTTGTTTCTTAAAATTGGGAGCTCGGGGATGGCTCCCGTCCCTTAGCTAGTTTTCTTTGCCCTCTTCAACCGTTTGCTTGTTTGCGCTTCCAAAGATGGCTTGGCCTTCAATAAGTGTCTGCCTTTCAATTGTGGAAAGCTCGGAGAAATCGGGTTCCCATTTACCAACAACACAAGTCCTGAGACATGCGGTCCCTGTGTGGTGGATGGCTGTGACGAAAAATCTCAAAGGATCCAACTAGTAAGGGGAGGAAAATGGTTTGAACTTCACAGCATCTCTCAGGCTGGTACCATTTCAATCACTGATAGAGATTTAAGGGGACATTTGAATTCCAATTCATGCGATTCCTTCAACAATTTGAGTCTTCCAGCCAGTCTCCCATACTTCTCTATTCAAGAAATCTCCAACCTAACTTTATTCAATGCGATCCCAGTGTCAATTTTCCTCACCATCTTGAATTTAACTATACAGGATGCAACAACTTCAGCATCTATTATACTCGCAACACCAGTCTACCTAGTCCTCCACCTACCTGTTCAATTCTTCAGCTCCCAGTGAATAATACCGAGAGTTATGGTGACATATTCAGGCTGTTAACAGCTACCTTCTCTATTGAAGTGTTAGTAACGCCTTTCTGTTATCGTTGTTATTTGCAAAGAGGGGAATGTCAAATCATCGAAGGACAGAGCAAATGCATCCATTCAATTAAAGGTATGATATGCATGGACACAGCAAAATAGGGAGAGATAAATACATGAAAGTTTGTTTATATTTGTATACTACGACCCAATATAGTCCTGAGGACCTTAAGACATTTAGTAGACCTACTGTTCTTTATATCTGGTATCCCACTCAATTCCTGTCTTCTATGTAATTGATTTTAGCTTACAGGGTTTGGTTTACAATTATGGGTCGTGAGAACAGAATTTAGTTTGCCACAAAATCCCATATTACTCATAAGCAGGTCCTTCTTGCTCTTAATTTTTTTTTTCTGATTTTTGTGCATGTTAAATATTGGAGAGTTCGATTGGGCAAAGCATGCATAAACTCGTAGTTTTACGTTTCGCACTACTGCCATATTTCCTTTTTTATTTGTGTTGCAGAGAACGAAAAATTGAGATTGAAGCTCGGACTAGGTAATTTACCTCCTCAACATTTCAATTTCTCTTCTGCATATGTTTCGGCAACAACATTCAACTCTACTCTCGAATTGATCTGAAGAACTAACAAATTACAAGCTTGACAACAAGCGAAATATACATATGCATACACTACAAGTCAAGATTCTAAACACCTGCTCATCCAAATCTAACCATGATATCCTTTTGCCTCCCTAAGTAAAGTTAACAGGATGGAAATATCTAAAATGCCTGGTCCACGAATGCACATCATTAAATCCTTTGATCATCCCCAACGTCCAAAGCGGAAGTCAGGCATTGAAAACTAAACTGAGTATAAACGGCCTGAGGACGGAAAACAGGAAGAAAAAAATAAAAGACTGAATCAACCAACTTAGGCCTTACCTTACCTTACCTTACAAAAAAATAAATCAAAATTTTGGCGAGAGAATTTTGCATTTTTTTATTACCTTCACGTTTAACTTGTCCATTTCATTTTCTGTTGAGAATTTCCCCAACAGGGATGTTGTAAAGAAACAGCACCAATCAGTGCGCAGCAGGTAGCTGCTCTTTGTTTCCCAAAGGAATAGAGGGAGTCTTATTTGGTTGGGTTTGTGATTGCCCAGAAAAGGTGTTGTTACTATTAACATTTCCTTTGATCTCCTGCTGAGGTTTGGCATGGTCATCGGATTTAGTCTGGGCATGTGAATGCTTCTTGTCAGGAAGCAGAATGCCCTCGAAGAACTTGTGTATCATCTCATAACTGGTAAATGTAATCACAGCAGATGGAGTCGTTCTCATTAAGTTAGTTGCACAGCCACGGTAAAATCCACGAAAACCTTCCTTTTGGAACACTTTCTTAATGCAATCAACAACACCGGCATAATGGGCCTCAGAATTTCTGAGCTGCCCTTGCTCTTGAAGTCTTGAACGCACCACCTGGTATTTGACATTAAGATATTATAACAATAGACAAACACACACAGGAAGGGGATGGAGTTTTCATGGGAGATAAAACCTCACTAGAGTAAAGTGCCATGTCAAAGCGTACCTCATGTGGATAAGTCAGTACAGAGGCAAGTACTTTGGATACTGAAGAGGCAATTGCGACATCCCCTGGGCTTAAATTATTAACAGTTGTATTACCTGAGAACTTCAAAATAGTATAATCAGAGCTGTTCGAATATAATTACAGAAGTTGGACTGTTATAAGATAATAAACAATACCCTTCTTTGCCATGTAACACTTGATCTTTTCATATGCTGGAAATTGAATTGCAACATGACTTATCCCAGCCAAAGAAGGCAAAATCCCACTGTTTCAAACAAAGAATGCAGCATTATGAAACCAAATCATGAGAAGAAGATTTTCTAATCATCTTAAAACAATAGCACAAATGCTTGCAAAACATTACAAACATAAAGGGGCTTAAATATTACAGAAATGTACTTTCACATCAATTCCTTAAGCAATTAAAAGCTTAATCAAGAAAGCTGAATCAAAATTAAGAGTTTACACCAGACCTATACAAGCCTAGCATGCCTTCCTCTTGTTTAATCCGCCTCAAAGCAGAAAGTACACTTTTGTAAGGAACCACACCTGGCCTCATTCCTTGCGTCTAAAAGAGAAGAAAAACAAATGAATATCTGAAGTGGAACAGCAATGGTGCAACAATTATTAATCGATTATAAGCTATGCAGAGTAACAGTTGTTGTTCACATGTAATATCAGAGTACCCGGACATCCAAGCAAAGAATCATCAGGCATCCTAGCTAATCAGAATATAGAAAAGAAAGTTTCTTCTCTAACACAATGTGGTCGTGCTCATTGACTGTTTAGGGTCTAAGAATAACTAAATATACAAGGGAAACATAATGTTAAATAGTGATGACTGAGGTTTCTTCTCTTATTTTGAAGTTTGAAGATGTATGCTTGCTTGGGTCAAGTATCCCGCTAGAATTGATGAGGAGTTTGATCCTCAGAACTCCACCCACTCTCCAGTTATGACCTGGTTTAGATACTTCTGCGAGACTAAAATATATGGCGACATGGTTGTCCCAATTCAGCTATGAGCTCTGGCAAGGCAGCAGCTTAAACCAAGTGCAGCTAGAAAGTCCATTCCACTAAAAACATGTGCATACACGTTTGTCAAATCAAAAACTACACTGAAGTTTTGATAGAAGCCTTCAACAATTTAGCAGGCAGCAATTATAGTTGACATGTGATAGAACCATTGTGATCTTAACAAATATACATATTCAGAGGAAATCAGATTCATAACCATGCTGACTTACCTGGAGTCTGGTTTTCACAACCCACAATGGATTTGTTGCAATGGATGTTGCAGCCCCAGCACCAGCAGCAGCTACCATGTTTGCACCAACTGAGAGCTGGCTATCCCCATCCTCTACAATATGAGACATAAGATTTTAGAATAAATCAAAATAAGAACAGTACTTGACATTCTTCAATCTCAGAGAGATTATTAATAGAACAAGGTTTCTCATGTGAACTCAAAAGAAGACCAACGCATAATTTTCAAGTAAGAAACTCTTAGAAAAACCAACCATTTGAAAGGATGCCTTTAAGTTGCTCATAAACTGTGAAATACACCTACAAATGAAATGAACACATTTGTCATTACAGGAAATGTGAAGAGCACATAAGGTGGTAGTTCTGCATGTGTTTGTCTTGACAGGAAAAAAAAAAAGTAATTTAACACAGTTCCCTTTGATCAATCCCAGAGATAATCTATGCCCTGGAATTTAGAGGGTGTTTTCATTATATAATTTTTCAATCAACATGGATAGGGTGATGGCTTCTTATTGATCATTGTCTTCTTTCTGCAGACATGTCAACAGTTATTTTCCATTCATTGGAAAATAAAACCAGATTTCCTATTCCCCAGCATTAAAATTCTCCACAAGAACACAAGGAAGAACCAAAGAGGCAAGCTTGGGACAAGGTGGATTCAGAAAATCCACACTTTAAGTCCTAGATCATAGACATTACATTTTAGCCCAACTAATCACATTGTAAGCACCCTAGTGTCTTTCAAGCATCTATCTATAAAAACAAAAATTATAAAGCAACATAGGCAATACTCACAGCCCAGTTCGGAAAAAGTGCCATTATTGTTGGAGAGAGCCCACGATACAATCCCTTAAAACCTTCAGTTCTGACAATGTGTTGAAGACTTGAGATGATGATACTACCTGAGCATAGAGGCCACGGAAGAGCACAAGAATGGGTTTAAATCAATAAGGAAGGAAACTGCACTATCCATCAGCTATTTGGAGAATAATCATATTTTCTAGTTCATCTAAGGAATGATGGCAATCCAATATACTCTGAATGTCACAATTACCAGTTAATAATGATTGCGTAGGAGAAATAGGGAAGATAATGCATGCATGTTTAGGGGAAAAGGTCAAGAAGATGGAGGAAGGAAGTTAGAAGTTTCCCATTGAAACAGATGACATATATAATCGTAATACTTTATGGACTGCCTTAGTACTTAAAACCAAAAATATATTATAAATCAACAAACAAGCTCCTGTAAAAAAATATTACCACTCATTATCTCAGTTTAGTCATAAACAAAAAATCAGGGTTCATGTTCCTATTAAGTTCCTTGTCAAAGCTATTAAGCCTTCTGTTTCTCAAAAAGGCGCAGTCTTTACTCGTCTAAATATCTAAAAAGCAATTCAATCGCAAAACACATCCCCAGAATGTGCACCATAGATGCTTATAAGTTGACCAATTCATAGTTTTTCAAAGGATTATCATAAAACATTATATTCAAGGGCACAAAATCTTCCATACCTCCTTGACCTGAATCGGGAGGCAAGCCATGGACTTGTAACCTTGTCTTGATCACATCCAATGGGCACATAAACGTGGCTGCAATAACACCTGCAAGAAGAATCAACTATATAATCTTGCAGAAATTATCCAATCTTTAATCACCTAAACTTGCATGCACCAACCAATAAACAAAAATTCTTGTGATTTCTTGAAGTAGACATAAAACCCACAAATTAAAATCACAAACAAAACATTATCAACCAAAAGTCTTGAGCTTTATCAAGCAGACCTGCGGAGGCACCAGCACCAGCATGGCATGCTAACTCCCTGGGGCTTCGCTTATGGGAAGCTTCCCCACCTCCAGTCATCTTTGAAACCTCAGTACAATTCTAAGAATTCTATAAAACAAAACCAAATCACCATGGCAGATCTATATCTACATCAATCAATATATATATACCTATAGGTATATGTAAGAGAGAGAAAACACGAGCCCCTTCTCTCTATTGCATTACATTGACCGAGAGGGCTATGTTTTCGAGGTGGGGTTGGCCCCTTTGAAGGGTTATTGACTTATTAGGACTGAATTTTTTTGGACCCGGTTGCTCTTAGACGTGGAAGAAACACTGAATTGAAGAGGTACGAGTTTTAACCTTCTGGCAAGTATTTTTGGAAGGGAATGAATGGGATCCTCAAGGAAGTGTTTTTTCTTTTTCTTTTTTCAAACTAACGATAGAGAAAAAAAGATTGGGTCTTTGCTAGAATACTTTATTCTTATTTTTCATAAAAGAAGGATGAATATTAACACTTTTTACTTCAGGGTTTGTTTTTGTTTTGCGTTTTGAATGGGAAAGCTGGTTATGTGAAATCAGAACCTTATTTTTCTGTCAGTGGAGAGTGAGTAAATTAACTAAATTATTTACGATATCCGTAGTTAATTGAACTGAACGCTTTTTGGATTATTATTTTTATAATTCCATTTATAAAAATAAATAAATAAAATTTAAAAAGAAAATTAGTTAGATTTTTTTTGTTTAAATCAAACGGTTTGGACTAACACTCACCCCCAAATAAAGTTAATTTTTTCTACAAAAACACTTTCTTTAAAACTCAAATGTTATTGAAAAGTGCTCTCATTATTGAAAACAAAAATAAAAATAAAAATAATATTATTTTATTATATTTTTAAATAAAAAAATTAAAAAAAATCTACCAGAATACGAAATAAGCTATAAATTTTCTCTGGAGAGCACGAACAGTCTCAATTTTTTCTTTGGAGTTACATGTTTCCCCAACCAGTAATGATCTTTCCTTTAGTCAGCAAATACATTCTTGATCTCGTAACTAAAGCCAACATGATTGATGCTAACTAAATTAAGGGTTCGTTCTGGACGACGGACATCACGGTGACAAGAAATGGAATGAAAACTGAATTAGACAGCACAGTAAAATGAGATTATACTGAATCTCACTGTCATAGACAAATACATGTGCTTATTAACACTAAATAAAGTTTCCGCATAAGTTATTTTAGTCCCTTAATTTTTCCAGTAATTTATTTTAGTCCCTGTTTGTTATTTTTATGATATTCTTGTCCCTATAGGAAATATTTCTGATGCTTTAATTTTATGGTGTCACGACTTAGTCTCCAAATCATTTTTTTTTTCAATTAAGCCCCTGCATGTAAAAAATTATTTTAATAAAATTTAGGTAAACTTGATCAACCTTTAGCCACTCAGATTAAAGTTTTAATGAATAATTGAGAAATAACTACACTTATTCATACTATTGGATAAGTTCATCTCGCTCTGCAGTAAAAACAAATCTTTTTTATTTCAGGATAACTTTGGATAAAACAAGGATTCTAATATGTTTACCAGACATACCATAACTAACCCATTCGTCTTGACATTGCATTTTCAGTTCATAAACTAGCTTAGTTCACGGCCAAGCAATTTCAAATTCGTTGGCCATCAGTGAAGTGTTATTTTTCATGGTATGTACCTTTATTTACACTTCGACCCTCTGTCACGGCGACTTTGCCGTTTCATTCTGGACAGGTGATCATGCTAAGACATGCGACACTTGTACGGTTCTGCGTCTACTTCACTTCTGCATCTTACACCATGTTTGTTTTACAGAAAATAATTTCTGAATAATTACTTTTTAAATTTTTCTATATTTATTTGTTATTAGAAAAGTTAGTTAACGAAAAATACTTTTTTATCAGAAAAAAATTTGACTTAGTTTAGAGGAAAGTGTTTTCCTAAAAGATTTGAGTGGAAAACACTTTCCGGAAGTTATGAAAATTTTAAAAATATCATATTATTTGTTGATTATATCAAATTTGGTCCTCAAACTTTTGATTTCAATATATATATATATATATATATATATATATATATATATATATATATATATTGTTTTGTATATTTTTTTTTCAATTTCATCTCTTAAAATTTAATTTTTATATTAACTTTGGTTCTCATTTTTATAATTGTTATTTGTTTTTCCCTTATATTTTTTTATTGAAATTTTTTATCTATCAAATTTAATCCTCATTTTTTTATTTGTTACTTATTTTATTTGAAATAATTTATGAAATGTTAATTATTATTATTTTAATTTCTTCATCTTTTTTTTATTTTTATTTTTTAGATTTGATCTCTATTATTTTGATTATTATTTATTTTATTTGAGATAATTTATGAAATTATATTTTTTTTCAATTTCATTCTCCTTCAACTTTTTAATTTGTAAGATTTATTACTCGTTATTTTAATAAACTTGAGAAAAATAAAACATTAATAAGTTATTTTCCAGTTTATTTTTCATGACGTAACCAAAAGTGTTTTCCAACTTATTTTTTATTACATTACCAAATATCAAAAAATAATTTACTTTTTCAGAATTTACTTTTTAAAAAAAATTATTCCCCCACAAATAGACACGTAATTTTAGACTCGGTCTCTTTTCAGTGAAGCTCGTTCTTCCTCGATGATTGGAGTATCGAAAGGAGGTCATCAGTCGTGACTCGAACTTGAATTAGTTGGATTCGATCTCTCCTTCACAAGCTCCGTCTTCTACAGTTCCACTAAACAAAGCTTTTGTGATTCATCACAAAAAATCTAGACATTGTATATTCTTGTATTGTTTTTTTTTTATTATTAACATTATTAACGTAAATGTTCGGATCAATTTGTGTATATTTCAACTAATTTTACAGGCCTCGAATTTAACCACTATATAAGTCTTAAGTGGTCATGAGGTTTGTGGGACTCGAATTAATGACATCTAAAAAGCAAACTTAAAACATGACTAGTTAAGCTATAATTTTTTTCCAAATATTTTTTTGTTTTATAGACACGGTATAATGATCATGTAATCTTTAAGTTTAAAAAATCTTAACACTCTATTTAGGGACCTGTTATACTTTCATCTTGGTTTTTTTCATAGTTTTCATGTAGTTTGAAGGGTAAATTGTTAAACCCGAGTCTAAATTTTATGAATTTTGAATTTGAAAAACCAACTCATATTTAGAAAATTTATCTGAGTTTTCTTGATTTTTCTTGTTGTTAAATTAGGTTTGCCTTTTTTTTTACATGGTATTGAATTAAATGATCTTATTAAATGCAAGTGGCTGAGTTATTCTAGTCTCAAAATTATTTTTTTATTTCTTTGAAAGCACTTACATCACCTTGATTTTTTTTTCACATCCAGTTAAAAAATTTATAGCATATGATATAGCGCTGACCACTAATCTTTGATTAACCATGATTGACCTTCCTAATTTGTTTTGGTATAGGTTTCATGAGGTTATCACATTCTCTTATCTTGAATTACGAGTTTTATAGGTTAATTATGGTTAATAAAATTTAATATAATATGTTGTCATCTTAATATTTTTTAAAAAATAATATATCATCTGTCAATATTTTAATATTTTAAACTTTTTTTTAATCTAGTATGCATCAAATTATTGACTTTCTAGCATCTTTATATTTTTTAAAATTTTTAAAAAATATATAACCCACAACGTATCACTGTTAAAAAAATAGTCAAGGCTAAAATGTGTCAGGTGTAAAAACACACGTAGCATTTGAATAAATTATTTAATACAAACAATTTTAAGAGTAAAATCAAGTCATTATCTGAAATAGGACCAGGTTTTCATTCAATTAGTTTATATTTTTTTTTCTGAATAGGCCAAGCTTATGTAAGAGGTGTGCTATAAAAATTACTTAGAAAAAAAATAATTTCAATTAACATGTAAGCTGTTTTAAAAATACCATTAAAATTAAAAAAAGAAGAAGAAGATAGAAACATACTGAACATAGAGAATCACGTTCTTTATGCTAACGTTTTCCTTTTG
>Ga0325411_1009134_pt1 | contig 10637 bp, 8 predicted proteins | sample PopdelMetagenome_13_FD_206181 | JGI IMG/M metagenome (GOLD analysis project Ga0325411, IMG submission 206181) | Populus deltoides microbial communities from Bellville, Georgia, United States - Xylem-PdIQD-R4 | ecosystem: Host-associated > Plants > Phyllosphere > Stem > Wood/Secondary xylem...
TCATCTGTCTTTAAGATTCCGGCCACCACAATGGTGGTCGAAAAATCAAGGCATGCCTAAATTTGTCCAAAAATCCCATTTTGTTACCCATTTTAACCAAAAAACAAAACATCTCATTTTTGTTTTTTAAACACCCTCACAACCCCTAAAAACCTAAAAAAAAAACGCTAAAAAAGGCCCCCAAACACAAAATCAAACCGGATTACATTTTTCTTCTTCAACCCTGATTTATTTTTTAGGTAATATTGAGGTTTAAAACAACCATCATCAAACTCCTTCATTAAATGTGAATCAATTATTGGTTTTCATCAATTCATTAAGTCCAGGCAAGACTTCTTTTCTTTTGCTTTAGCTTTGTTTTTTAAGAAAGAAATTATTAAGTACACAATAGATGAAAATACTAATGTTGCATTAACTTCAACATTCGATGCTGTTGCTGGTGAAAATGGCAACCTAGATTCACTTGCTTAAGGAGGTTGATTTAACGTTCATTAAGTAGGATGGAAAAGAGTATAATGAGCAAGAGATGTACCTCTACGAAAAAACTGAAAGCTAATTTTGACACTAGTAGGAGAACCCAAAACATGGTGTACCTAGAGAATTAAAGCAAATAAAAGTTCCAATAAGAGGAGATAATAACTCAGTAGTCATGGAAGCCACAAGCATCCACAAGTCCAGATATTAACACTTACTTGAACAGTGAAACAGAACTCTCATGCATTCCCCTTCCAACATAAAGCCGAGGCTGCAAGAAATCAGATTACATGCGAGAGGTTGCAGGTATGTTCATATATGTAAAACTTCCATAGAATGCAATTATCAAGGAAGTTTTAAAGCAAGACTTTGCATACCTGTGACCACCACATCAGGAACAACACAATCTTATTGTTTGAACGTTCAAGAACCCTCCGAATTAATGGGAACACAAACAATAACACAGAGAGGATATTTGGAGACAAGTAAATTAGGATAGCCATGATGAACAAAGAAGGCGAACTTGGACTACTGCCAAACCATTTCTTAATGGTCTGTCCAAGTCCAGGAGGATTTTTCCAACTATACGCATAAGTTACCGGTAGAATTATGACCCATGCTGCAGCTGAAAGAACCTTTAAAACATATCTTATTTTCACGTAAAATGGCATAGTCTTCCTTGCCTTCCACATCAGAATGATATCAATGACAGCTGAAAATAAAATAGAATCGTCAATTTGTATTGATAAATGCATAAGTGCATGGTACAGAATGTAGCAGTGTTTTCTGATTACCATGGAATTATAAGCTATAATCTTTAATCAAAAAGGCTATGTATTGACTAGTAACACCAGATGCTTAAATTCTTGGAATTCGCAAAATTAAGGCACATACCGTCAACATGGTCTTGATGGCTTATCATTTAAGGACAGAAAGAGTTGGGAAAAACTCTGTTACTGGCTTTCATTTTTATTCTTCTTTCTAAACATCATTATAACTCTTTTCAACCTGTATTTAATATTTTGCTTATATGATTTTTAGTTTTGTGTTTTCATCAGAAAAAACAGAGGTTTCAAAAAGGAGGTTTCCACAATTTGGATACGAGGAAAGTGCGAGTTCACAACTCTGCAAGACAAGCTTCTATATAAATGTCTAGATCATCACATTCACCTCTAAGAAACTTGCTCAAAATTTCAACTGTGCCATCCAAATTGGAATCAAATGACCAATTGAACTTTCACGGAAAACTGTCAAACCTTCAACCAGTATGCAGTCGTATTAAATATTCTGTGTAACATCTTCCAAAGAGAATTAGAATTGGTGAATGGTGATATATAAGCTATACTTAAAATATTCTGTGCTATTCATCAATCTGGTATTTCAAATTGGGGTAGTGTGACATCTTCCAAAGAGAATTAGAATTGGTGAATGGTGATATATAAGCTATACTTAAAACTAACTGGACATGCCAATGAGCTTCTAGCTCAATTGGCACCAATGCCTCTGTTTCTGTAACTAATTGGACATGAGATAAATGAAAAGGTCTGTAAGCTCAACAAAATAATGAGCAATGCTCGAACAAAAGTCTTTAAGAGAACTTTTTTCTCTACCTTGTCCAAAATTTAGTATCGTAGAAGTGATGAAGATGCTCAAAACTTTCTTGAAAACGTCACCCTCAAATATAGAACTCAACTTTCCTGATCCATTCCAAGCAATGATGATCATCGCCTTAATTGAAGGGAACATGCCAAAAAAAATCATTTGTTCAATATATCATCAGAAAAGAAAAGTCTAAAAATATTCATTATATAACAGCCAAAAAGCAGAGAGGTTTACCTGTAAACACAGAATAAAGAAGCTCCACATTCTATCAAAACTTCTGAAAATATGCCAAAATGATCTTATTTCAACAAAATTAACTTTTCCAATCCATCGATCCCCTGTAACTGGTTTCTTAACCTGATAATCAGAAATAGAGAAGTTATATATCAGGACCAAAATTTTTCTGGCATGGCAATAGTCATTATGTTTGCAAAGTTTTAATTTGTAAGAGATAATTTCTTTGAATCACAAATTCAATACAAATATGCTCCACTTTCAGAATGCTGCCAAGGATTGACTTTTTGAAGTGAAAGAATGCGGTATATCCAATGAATTGAGCTAATCAGTAATTAAGTGCTTAGAACCTAGAATATAGTTCAACAAGTGCGGTATATGTAATTTTAGAAGAGAGAGAAAGGAATCAAAGAGTAAATATAACTTCAAAAATCTGTCCATCCAAGGATATATGTCATAAATGGGTGTCAGCACTCAGAGACACATACTCTACTGTTCTTCGCATTCCTGATCTCTCATCCATGTTACTCCTCTCAGAGGCTAGACCAGAGATGCAAATCATGCTCCTAAAAGATGCGGGAGCTTTCAACGAAAAAAATAGAAGAAGAAGAAGAGCCAAATTGGATATTCTGAAGCTTATTTAGCCCACTGTCTCTCCATCATAGCCTTACCAATGAGGTTTGCCAGCTGTGCCCTCCCCCATCATGAAGGATAAAGAAAGGGAAAACATCTCGGAGGCACACGCGGCATAGATGGTTGTTAAATCATTACAATTTGCCTTTTGCACAATCGTGTCTAGGAATGACGCCAAGTCAGATGAAATTGCTACCAATATGCAAACTGCATCTCTCGGTGTTGGTAATGGATAATATGTAAAGCATGTTCAAGTGTTGCAGATTTCAAGTATTAGACGAAACATTACTCATGGGTGTGCACCACATACCAAGCCCTGAAATTGAAGCTAGAGGCATTGTGTTGAAACGCACATTAGGCAAGGCTCAAGCCCTAAAGGTTTAAATGGTGGCCAAACATATGGATCATTTCACCATCTTTAATTGTAAAGTGCTAACATGAAGGAATATGGGTTACCAAATTGCAGAGCTAATCCCACAGTATTTACTGCAGTCATGAATTGAAAGCAGGGGAGATGAAGAAAGGCAAATAAACAAAAAACATAGGCCCAAAATTATAGCCTACCTCATCTTTTTCAGCTCGAAGCCCCAATGCAGAGGGGCAAAAAAAATCAGCATCAGCACGCATAGGCCATCCTAATCGGAAACAATCAGCTGACCTACAATTCCAAACCAGCTCACAATTTACAGCTTACAGCATTCACAGATTGGAAAGCCTGAGCAAGAGAATAAAGCATTATACCAAAAGTATTCATTCAAATCATCATAGTTTCTCCATTGAGAATGCTTTGAACTTCCATCTTTGCTCATTTTTGCTTCCCTTGCTATCGTGTCATATATAGGTTTTACTACTTTCCTTAGAAAAGCCTCATTTTCACCACCATAGGCTGGCTTTATATGCTCACCCGTCATTGGACTGACACTCCCAGCCAACATTCCATACAGTTCAAATGCCATCTATAAATATTGAGTTCAATAAGTCAAAGCATCCTTAACCTTTAAATATTCCACTATTCAAAAGAAACTCAAAACTCATAAAAGAAAAATCAAGTATAAAGAATCAAAATTTATTCACAAATCAATGAGACATACTGTTTGTCTCCAAATGCACATCAAATCATGAAAATTTGATATCTCCTCAATCTACTTGTCATGTTGTTGAGCCTTACAATGTTTTTTTATTACTTTTACTACATGAATACCCGAAAGAAGAAATCCCTTTTTGATTAATATCTGTTACTTCAATTAACTGCAAATTGAAGAACTCTTATAGTCACATAAAAAATGCATTGAATAGGTATCTCTATCTAGCACCTTCCAGCTTCCCCAAAACTCAAAAACAGAGAACAAAGCAACAAATTAATAAGTGTCTTCTCCCTTCATTATCTCTTTATCTGTAGTCTATACAAGTCTTGAAAAGTACATTGTTTTCTGATTATAACTCTTCCAGCTTCTCATGATTTGCCAATGAGAATATTTCCTAAACTGAAGAAACTGTCTAAAAGATTAATCTTTTAAGTAACACTGCAGGAAATAAATAGATAAATACATTGCATGCAAACATTCTACATTCTTCTTCACATGTAAATAGGATTTCCAACGAAAGTATAATAAGAAGATTGTACTGCCTATTCTGACACATCCCTCATCTATGGATGTACGCTTGTAATCTCTAAACAAGTCAAATCCTTGAAACCTATTTATTGCTTCTTATCTCAGCAACACAATCAGCATTCCAAGCAAATATTAAGACTGTTCTTGAGAGAACCTGGTTATTATACAAAATATAGGTGATCTAGGATAACTTCTTTTTTTGCCAACTTCACATCCAGTAGCTTGCAAACTGAATAAAAAATAGCCTAACAGGGAAAATTTAGGGAGCTGTTTAGGTCTGACAGGTTTAAAAAAGAAAATCAAACATGAAATAGAAAAATATACTGAAACATTCTTCATTTAGGTGTGTCATCATAAGAAGTTGAAAGCCAAATCTCTTGCATACATGATGATATATATAGCAAAGGCATTCTGGCATGAATCTCAAGTTTGCTGCTTCTCCCCATATAAGAAGATACAGACCCATATAGAGTAGTTTTCTCTGAAGCACTTCTTGTTGAATAGTCGGCAGCCTACCATTCAAAATAGCAGCACAACTAATGAAAACGGTAGGAATGAAAATGAAAGTAAGAACAAAAGAGAACATAAGAATGAGGTGCTCTGCACTTCCTGTAAGTGAACTGAAGAAAAAAATAAGAGCACCAAATCCATACTGGTTATAAGAAGACTTCAATTTCCCACTCAGCATTTCTAGAATAATGATGATAATGAAAATGAATTATGTGATTTTAAAGGTGGAAAACTCACCAAAGGCTACTTTTGCGTCCTAAATACTTGCACCATTTTTTGTAGTTCTTAAACAGTTTCTTCATAATATCTGTCACGGCCATGTCATCCAACTAACAAGAAAAAAACGTACAGAAAGTTGATTGATGCATGAGAATATTTCCAAAGTAAGGAAAATAAACCTTAAATGAGAAGTAAACAACCTTGGGTTGCTGATCAGGCTTTGGAAATTGCCGTATATGCACATTCGCAAGCAACAGAATCAAGTGCTCCCTTTGATTTTCCACATTATCTTTCTACATATCATCACTTTATTACAGCCAACCAAAGAACTCTTGGATATAACAGGAAGCAACCAAGTTAGTCACTCACCTGAAAGCCAAACATAGCCTGAAGCCAATCTAAAATGTCTTCATTTACTTTCTTCTTGTGCCCCTTTGGCCATGGAAGACCCCTGGTGTTTCGAAGTGCAATAACAGTAGCTTTAATCTGTAAGTTACATAACCAACCAAGAGTTTTCATCAGTACTCAAAAAAGAGTAGCAGAAAAATATAAAACAAAAGATTTCAGACAAGGAAGATGGAATTGACCTCAGGATATCTCATGATAACTTGATGTTCACTTTCAGGATCAAGAGGAAGAATATTATAGGGTACATAAATTCGGTTCTTTTCTTCAACTTCAGTCTGAGCTTCCAAAACCTACAATAGAAAACAAGGAAAGAAGAAAGCCCTTATACAAAATTTCCAATATATGATACAACTATTCAATAAATGAATGTTTCCAGATTCAAGTATATTTTTCTAAAAAAGATGGACGGATATTAAATGCCTCATAAGGAAAAATTATCAGCCTAACCTCATCATCTACTTTCACAGCCTCTGTCGTGTTGACAGCCCTCAAAACCTCAAATAGGACAGCAGCAGTTTGATAAGCTTTTGTAAGTTGGGCACTGAACTAGGAAGGTGATATTGATATGAGAAATCAAAAAAAGTACATCCAAGGCAAGTTAATTTACCAATAAATCAGGTCTGTACCAAAAAAACTTACCGATCAGCTTTATCAGCGGCATCTCGTAAAGCTTGTATATACTTCTGATAGTAATCTAGATAAAATCTCTGCATTTCTCGAGCATCACTTATCGTCTTTCCTTGCATGGTGGTGTCATTTTCCTGTTAGACCAAAAGCATAAATATAATTTCAAGTAATTCCAAATGGATCCTTCACAAAATATCAAAATGGTGTAAATTTAAAAAGCAGTTGGAAGGCTCCAAATTAGGGAGGATGGCATGGGGATGAAAGACCACAAACAATGGCTGCTGGAAACATTAATAAATCTTTTTGAATCAATAGGAACACTTTCAAATAAAGCAAACCAAGAATTGTAAACTGTAACTTGAAGTCCATGTAACAAAAGAAATCTACAAGGTGCTTGGTTGAGAGAAATCTGTCTTGATATTACATACATGCTCAAGGAATTGTCCTTCACAAGAATACATTTCTTATCCTTAGGAGGAAAATACTAAGCCAAATCTGTCTTAATGAAAATTAGACCTGATAAGCGTGTGAAATGAGAGTTTACCCTTTCCAAACGTTGTAGAAGTGCAGTTTTAAACTGCCGAACACCACGCCCACTAGATGTGGGATCTAGTCTGTGAGCTTTCTCAAAGGCATAGAACCGACCTATTCAAAAATGATAAACGGTATATGAGTAAATAACACTACTTATCTACCTAGTACCAAATATATACATATACGTGTGTGGATAAGGAAATGCTGAAAAGCCAGAACTCTAAAGGAACTTGTTAACTCTATTCAATATGAAGTTCTCATTTCCTTCTTTGAACACATCCACATTTTGAAGCTTCTATTTCACAAATATGTCTACAGAATCATTAGAAGAAAAACAAAAAGAAAATCCTCCAGTTGGATAAAAGATCCTATACGAACAAGAGGATTCCAATGATGAGAGATGATTTTATTCATGCTTAAAACGCAAATGAGCATGCTAACATGCACCAAACAAAAATAATAATTAATAACTTACAGAGATAAGCAACTCTAGGGTTGCTTCCCTCAACTTGATTAGCAACACGGAGAATTGGAGCAATCTCAACCAGAGAAGAAGGCACCACCTCACTATCCAACATGGACTCTCCTAGATTACCAGCAGTCTGAGTCCGCATAATCCGCCTCTGCGGTGGTTGCTGATCAGACCCCCTTCTATTTGACATCTCTGATGCGTAGTAAAGATCAACTTAAAATGTCTTTGCTTACCTGCCATAACCCATCAAACATCAACAAGAGGAGGGGAGAGAAGGAGAGAAAGGGGGCTAAAACAGCTCACCCTGTTTGGTTTCTTTGTTACTTGCCAAATCAAAACTTTGAACCTAGGAAATTCCATCATTCACATAAAACTTAATTCAATTATTAGACTTGGCTAAATATGTTTTACGTTTCCCTTTCTAAAACAAGAAAATAAGAGACAATGCCCACAGTTTTGCTTTATTCCTTTTCCGTTCATCTGTTTATCTAGCAAATTATCATTATCATTATCTTTTGATAAGCCAGATTGAATTAGACAAAAGCACCATGAGACCAGTAGACCAGTATGGAGAAAGGAAACAAATATAATGGACTGCTATCTAAAGAAGCAAACAAACAGATAATGCCAGAAACAAACAAAGAAAAAGCAAAAGGTAGGACATGAACAAATCTTCTGACCAGCTGAGAGCAAAACCTAGCCTGATTACTGGAAGAACCCAAATAAAGTGCAGAATCACATACTCCAGGAGCCAGGAGGAAAAGTGGATGTCAACAGGACAAATTTCAAGACAAGGCTTCCAAGGTAACAACCAAACGTACTTTCTTAACACACGTATATTCAGAGAAACTAGCAAGGAAACTTGGTCACAGAAAAACCAAGCCAATCATGAATGCAGCCAAGCACCTTTGCAAAGAACACCTGAGTGGGACACATGAAAAAGAGCAAAAGACCCGGAAAATCCAAACAGCATAAGCATCCCCAAAGCAGCACCACATCAACCAAAATCACGGGATAGTGCAAATCTCCATAGAAAAGCATAAAAATGTTTAGCATCGAATGAGAGCAACAATAAATAAAACATCAGAGATACCAAAAACAGAGGACCCCCCACCACAGACTCGAACAATCAAGAATCCTTCCCAAGTTCACAGAGCCTGGAACCAAACTCACTAACTAAATAAATCAGATCCACCAAATACTAACTAAAACCACCACACAACACCACCCACAACCCAACACCCACCAAGTTTTATGTTTAGCTAAATAGGAATCCAGTCAATTCCTTGTTACTTGTTCTACTTTTGCAGCAATCAAACCATAGACAATGAGAAAGTTGTTAAAAACAAAAAAAAAACTCCTCCTTAACCATAGATATGGTTTCACCCTGGCAAAATCAAGCCGGCCCTCTATTTAGTTGGTGATAAAACCAAGAAAATTCAAATACAGATGAGTGAAGCATAGGCTGAATTGGGAATCAGTTTTCTTCTCTATTCGTGTCTGTTGTAAAATATGCAATTTATAAAGCATGAGATGCTAAGTAAAACCCAGCCAGCCCAACAGAACAAACAAAACAAGAACTGAATTCTTGTTCTTGAAAGTAAAGAAAGAACAAAAAAAGCAGATAAAGATTACCACTTTAAATATGTTTTATGAACCAGAAGCGGGGAAAAAAACAACAAAAGAAACAAGAACTTCAATAGCTCGACTCCTTCCAAGAACAAGTTCCTTGCTAGGCAGTAAAAGAAACAAGAAAATCAGAGAAAGAGAAAGATTACCACTTTATTAACAGAAAGAACCGAGAACCTCAGCAAGTCTACTTGATGATCATCAAGCCAAAGATCTCACTCTCTTTTACCTTCTTGACTTTTCCAAGAAATCCAACCCACTAGAGCAAAAAAAAAAAAATCACAACAACTAGATACTGGGCAGTAAAAGAAACAAGAAAGGGAAAGAAAGAGAAAGATTACCATAAAGAACCAAAAAAACACTTCAAGAATTCTGCATGATCATCAACCCCAGGACTTCATTTTCTTAAACTGATTGCTTTACAAACACGTATATGTATCTGCACAGAACAGTCCAGCAAGAAAAAGAAAAGGAAGGATAGAAACTGCAGCAAAATATTAAGTTATGACAGAGAGTTGGAAACTACGAACGTGGGAGGGATAAGGGAAGAAGAGAAGAAGAAAGAAAGCAACCGCAACAAGTCGAGTGACTTTAGTCTACGGTACAGGCACTTTTTTTCTACTTTCTTTTTCCAATAAGAAAATGCCACCCCGCCATTTCTGTAGCTATCTTCTCTCTTTCATTAAAGAGTGAAATCGACTTGATCATAATTTAGAAAAAGAAAAGACGTGAGAAGAGTAAAATAATACAAGCAGCCGGTAGAGAATTGCTTTTTTTAACTTTCGGTGGGTTAAACGTGAGATTTGTCCCTGTAATATTTTTTTGGCTGGATCTTATCCCTATACTAATTTATTTCTCAATCTAGTCCTTTTTTTTTGCTTAGTTTTATTTAGTTATGCTTTTAAATTTTAATTTTTTTTGTTTCCTAAAAATCTCTTACACATTTCTGCGAATATGTCAAGGCTTGAATCACTAACTACACTGCATAGGGAGGAACCCTATTAAATACTAACAAAAGAAGAACAGGGTGTACAGGGATGGCATTGAAAAATAAAGTGATGCAAGGACCACATTAAAAAAAAAGTATAGGGATGAATCCACTCAAGTTTTGTCTTAAAGTCTGATTTTTATTGGTGTTACGGTTGAAACTGTGTTTATTTTAAAAAAATATTAAATAATAGTTTTTTAATGATTTTTGATATTTTAAAAAAGATAATAATTATTATGATTTATTGGTATTATAGTTGAAACTGCGTTTTAAAAGTATATTTATTTTAAAAAATATTAAATAATTTTTTTTAATAATTTTTTATATTTAAAAAAAACATGAAAAATATTTTGATATATTTTTAAAAAACTAGCTTTGTTTATTTTACTGTGAGACTGAATGCATATGATTATACCTTCCAAGCCAAGCGTGTGTGTGTACGCGTGTGAGTGTTCTCTTGGTAAGGATGTACCGTGCAAGTATTATAAGTTATGATTATTATAAATTATAAAAAAATACTAAAAAGCGAGGGTGAAATATTACTCTCATTAACATTGTTCACCATGAAATTTTTTTTTCTGTGGTCAATCAAGTTTTTTTCTCCTTGGTTAAGCCTTTTTGTGGTCAAATTTACGGCTGATTAACTTTGATTTGCTAAACAAATACATAATTTAAAGATGGAGGATGAAAGTAG
>Ga0325411_1009135_pt1 | contig 10637 bp, 2 predicted proteins | sample PopdelMetagenome_13_FD_206181 | JGI IMG/M metagenome (GOLD analysis project Ga0325411, IMG submission 206181) | Populus deltoides microbial communities from Bellville, Georgia, United States - Xylem-PdIQD-R4 | ecosystem: Host-associated > Plants > Phyllosphere > Stem > Wood/Secondary xylem...
CTGCATTAAAAATGACTTTTATCATTTTCAAATCGTGTTTATGTGATTTGAAAGCAATTGATTGCAATCCAATGAGGGTCTAATTTCCTTTTACTAGGGTGCACGCACGGTAGCTTTTTTTTTTTTTCTCCCTTTGGTTTTTTCTTTCATTATCGTTGATTTAACCTTTTAATATTTATTTAATTTTAAATTTGTTTTTATAAATTGATTTGATTTTTTTATAAGGTTAATGAAGTTTCAAACAAATATTTTAATATTTTATTTGTATTTAGTTTGTATTTTATTTTATAAATATTTATTTTTGTTATTGTATAATTAAGTAAAAAAAATTAAAAAAGTTTTTAAACTCCATAGAATTCATTATTTAAATCACAGATTTAGTTGGTTAAGCCACAAAATCTAGATCGATTCAATATTTTTAGTCTCGATATTAAAAAAATATATTCATCTTGAATTAATTTTTTAAATCAAATAACACGTTTTATCAGTTTTTTAGGTTGCATTTAGACCTTTCAAATCAATTGAATCACATCAGAATAACTTTCATATAATTTAATTATAACTTGGCTAGATAAAGCAGCAGGTCAGAAGAATTCAAGATTGATCCGTAGATAAATGTTTAATAACAATGTCAAATAGTTCTCAATAACCTATGTATTTTTTTTTATATTCAAGAACCGCAACATAGGTGGCCATTTAAACTAATTATTATGAAGACATGTCATTCCTTTTTCCCTTACTAGGGACATTAAAGATTATCATTTAAAAAATAAATTTAACTTTTTTTAAATGTATTAAAATGATATGAAAATATATATTTAAAATTATCAAAAAGGAATCTTGATTTTGATTCACATGTAAATTAGTTTAAAAATATTTCTAAACATTGCAAAATTAAAAAGAAAAGTTTGAAAAGGGTTTAAGATGACATTATAATTATTGTTTTTAATATCTTGGTATAATATTTAATCATGTTTGCGACAAATTTAATTCATTTAGATAGAAAAAATAAACAAAATAATAGATTGAGAACTCAATCATTTTACAGATATAAAATTAATCTAGTTAAAGATATAGAGATAGATTTAAAACTATATAAATAGGGGTGATAATAGGTATCCTAGTGTTGGGTTTCTTTGTATCCATATCTTATCGAATAATGAAATTAGATATTCATCCTCTATCTATCAAGTTTCAAGTATTCATTATTTAATATTCAAAAAAATAATATATATACATACACACACTACCCTATAAAACTTTTAAACACCTTAATAAAGTCGTTAATGGCATTAAAAAACTAAAACAACCCACATAAATTAACCCTAAATCAAAAATTTTCTCGAGCTTATTCATGTTTTTTAAGGTAATTTTAAGCTGGAAAAACATTCAAGTAGAACTCCTCTTGCTAAATAAAACTCACTGCAACCAAAATCATTGTCAATAGTAATTTTCTTTATCTGTTACTGAAATTCAATATTTTTCTCTCTCTTCTCTCAAACCATAAACCTAAAAATAAAAAAAATAAAGTTTTACGCCAAAATTTATTTGTTTTGAAATTCTAAAAATTAAAGGGACCTAATTTTTATAATTTGAAAAGTACATGAACTAAGTTGAATTTTCACTAAAAATCTTAAAAACTACTTGTTTCTTTGTTTTTTTTTTCACTTTGATCTTTTATTTTTTTATTTTACTCTTCCTTAATAACTTTAGTTAAATTAGCATTGAATTAGATCCCAAACGAACAAAATTAAAAGAAAAAAAAGAGGAGAGATGAAAAGAAAACTCACGAGCACAATAATATTATAGGGTTTATCAGTGTGTGTGTGTGTATAGTGTGCTGGGGAACCATATTTACCCTTCTGGGCACTGATTGGAAACACGGTGTTCCATGAAAATTTAAAAAAATAGTTTAAATTTAAATTTTTTATGGTTTTAAAATTGTTTTAATGTATTAATATTAAAAATATTTTTTTAAAAATAAAAAATATTATTTTAATATAATTTTAAATAAAAAAATATTTTAAAAAACAAACACATGTTTTTAAAATTCCCTCAAAATCTTTTTAATAATAATTTTGTAAGATTGGCAGGTGAGTTCAAATGGTCCAAGCTAGTGCTGAAAGCTAGCATTTACGACTTTGCCCGTACGCGAAGCTTCAGTTCAGGACCACAGAAGCGCATGCTTTTTCTCTTTTGCTTGCATGATAAGCTGGTTCATGTCTGTTCGTTAGGTGTTCTGGTCAGCTGATTGGTTAAGACATCACTTTCTTGACAATTGACACAGTAATTTACAAATAACTTCAGAATTAGTTGTTATCTGGGTTATTTTCCTGGCGGGAGAATCAATTTTTTAAAAACTTTTAAAAAACTATTCAACGTTTGCTAACATATTTTCAGGAAAAAAAAGAAGAAATTTTGAATTTTTCAGAGATTAATATGATACAACCCGGTCTATTCAGTGTTCAAAAACAATATATACAATCAGAAAAAAAAACATAATTTGATTAAAAAAAATTTTAAAATGATATTTTTTTATAAAAAATATTGAGATGATAATATATTTTATTAACCCGAGTCAACCAAAATTAATATGTAAAATTTGTGATCCCGGTCATTAGATTGTGACAACTTCATAAAAAGTAAATCAGAAAACATATTGAATTCAATTATCAATAAACCCAATTTTTAAAAAAATAAAAATAAAAAAATAAATCAATTAAATAAAAGAAAAAAAAAGAGATCCAAGTCAACACGGTGTAACCTGATAAACCTAGATTATAAGATTACGATAATCTAATAGAAAACAAATTATGAATATTAATTCTCAATCAATCTAATGTTGAAGGATGAGATTGAAAAAAAAATCAAAAAAAAAAAACTCAAGTCAACTCGTCAAACCTTAACTCGAGTCATGAAACTGAGATAATCTCATGAAAAGCAACCTGGAATAAAAAATATGAAGTTTAATTATCCATTAACTCAAATATTGAATGATGATTTTTTTAAAAAAAAATCAATTACAAAAAAAGATAAAAAACTTGAGTAACTAAATTAACTTGTAAAACTCGTGATCTGGGTTATGAGATTGAGATAACCTTAAAGAAAGTAAAACAAAATAAATTACGAAGCTAATCTCTAATAAATTTAATATTAAATAAAAAAATAAAAAAACTTTAAATTTAAAAAAAAAGAAAAAAAAAGTAGTCTTTCAATCAAATACTTTAAAAGAAGAACAACGTGATTTCTCACCCTCAATTAGTTGTGGTTATAGAACGAACAGAGGACTTTCTTTGTTCTGCGAAAACCCCTTTTCTATTTAATCCAGAAATCACCCAAAAAAATAACAAGAACAGGACTTGACATCCTACGAACATAAAGGTCCCAGCTCGAAATCCAGAAGGGCAGATTAGTCAAGGAGCATAAAATTATTAAATAGGACGCTTCATTATTTCACAATCGCAGCAGGGCTATTCTTGTAATTCCAGCAGCAGCGCAACTTATCAATAACGGACCGCGGGAACGCATATTCGCATATCCAAAAAGAATTATACTCAAGGGGCAGAGGATATCCTCCAGCCAAAACACTCCATGGCCCCGTGTCCACGTGGAAGTACGGAAACATGACGTGGCGATATTGAGGGGTGCAGTAGAAGAGGGTGATGGGTGCCCGTGGCATCTGGCACTCGTTCATGGTTATGCAGAGAATAGTTGTCTGTTTCAGAAAGAAGATGGAAACTTCCTTTTCTGGCTTGTTTCGATGTCTATTATTATACGGGAGCTTGTTTCTACTGTATTGGTTTTTGGATCTTGCGCTGGAGGGTATCTGGTCAGGATTGTAGGGGCAATCCCACTCGTTCCTCTTGTTCTTTATCTGATCAGTTTTCTGATAGCAGAGAGCTCACAATTATCGAGCTTTGCGATTTGTGATTTGAACCCTATCGATTGAATTAACGTCGTAGGTTGTCATTTTTTTAATTAACTGTTCAGATTGTTTTTTTATCCAGATTTTACATCCTATGATTAAGTTTTTTCAATCAATTGTTAATTAGGCTAATCAAGATTTGATAGAAACAAAATAAAAAATTTGAGATTGGTTCTGAACACACGATTAAATCCACAATTTCTAGATTGTGTGTTTGGAATTCAAAATGCTTTTTATACGAGGAGGTAACGAATTCTTTTCTAATCTAAAAATTCAAGATAATAGTTAAGGTTTAGAGTATAATTTATATTATTTTTTAATATATTTTTTAAATTAAAATCTTTCGAGTTTGAAATTTGTATAGACTCACACTATTCTGTGTTTAATTTTCATCAAATAAATGAGATAATAAGATTTAAATTTGTGACTGTTTAATCATTAAAATTCTGATACTATATCAAAGAATTAATTTAATTTAAAAACTTAAGCTGTTAAGTGAAGTATTAAAACATGACAATAATAACTAACACCTCCAGCAAACCAATCCGCTACACATTTCGCACTTGTAATGGTAGCTAAAATTATGACATCAGGATGCTGTGCGAGCAATGGTTTGAGATCCTCCACAAAATCATCCATCTCGCATTGAACAACTCCATTAAAAATAATAATAATAATAGAATCACAGCACTGTCTCAGAGCACCTAGTCACTTGCTTGAAAGGGAAGAACAAAGGAAAAGTCTCGGCATGCCCATTTGCAGCACGCAGGATGGGGCCTTCTGTACCATGCGAGGAAGGCTGCTTAGATAAACGCCGGCCATGTGCAAGCTACTATTTGTTAAAAATATATATGTTTGGAATAATGCAATTTATATGTTTTAATAGTGCAACCTCAAAATAAATAAACTCAACATGTTATAGATAAAATAAAATATGAAGATTACGTTGCTGGGAAATAATGCAACTTGCACAAATATTTTAAACATTCATTAATTTGGACAAATTCCTCCACGTTTGTTTTTAAATATTCAATAGATTGTGCTATTAAAAACAATGTAATCTTCAAAAAATATATGTTGTTCTAAAAAAAGCAGCCTATATATTTTATATAAAAAAACTAGGTTATGTTTTAGTAGTCTCAGGTGCAAGTTCTGTGGTTGCTAATATTGATAGTCACAGGAGGCTTACATGGTCGTTAACTTTAGGGTTCATAGGATTAATCGAGAGACGTGTAAACTGATCTGAACACTCATATTAATCTAAAAAAAATTAAGATTAATAACAACACAATTTATACATTACTTTGTTCTGACATGAACCTGTAATATTTCACCAAATATTTTTTTTTCTGTGCTGGTTGCCAAAATTATTTTAATCAGTACTATTTCATTTTAAAAAAACATCAATTAAGTTCCTCACTCCAAAGTCAGGCACGCCTCCAAAGATATAATTTTTTTTTTGCTTAAACCGTACTATGATTTGCCACATATAGCGCACGTTCTTCAACATATATAATTTGTGAGACATGTAAGAAATGCTCTTCTAATCTCAACTAGTTTTTATTGTGTTTGATATTGTAGTTATAGTTGTGATTTGAAAAAAGTTATTTTATAAAAAGTATTTTTAGTTAAGGTTGATTTGAAAAATAGATATCTGGTTAAAACTGTGATTGAAATTGAGGTTGAGCAAAAAGTAGTTTAATGTATTTGATTAAGAATACTTTTGAAATTAAGGTTATAAAATAATTTAAAAATATATATATTAATATTGATGGTTTTTAATTTAAAATTTTATAGATTTAACTATTGATATTACATCATAAAATAAATAATACTTTATATAAAATATTTTTTATTGTTCCATTAAAATATCTACAATTCTGCAAATGCTACGTCATCAAGCGATCTTTGTCTAATTTATGTAGTTAAATATTGAATAATATTAAATACTAGTTTTTCAAATAAAATACAATTAAAATAATAAAAAATAATTTTTATTTTACTGAATCGAACCCATTTTAATATATTTTAAGTTTTGAACCGGAACCGGTTTGGCCAGAATAATACAGCATGCTACACTGTTGAAGCGAACAGTGCAGCATGATGCACTGTTGATGCTAATGCCAATTAATTTGCTTGATGTGCGAAAGCATGCAGCAGAGAGGGAAAAACGCGACAGAAAGCATGTAAATTCTGCTTCAACAAAACCGTGTTTTCAACGCAGATAATAGTAGGTCCCACATATAAAAATCACAGCTCATTTCTTAACCAAATACTATGTTGTCACTATTACATGCTAAACGCAACCATAAACTCTTAGCCAAAAAGAGTGTTGGTTTGATCAGACACAAGAGGAGGTGGGTTTTTTTTGGGCTTTCCTAGCTCTAGACAACGATAAGTCAATTTCTTGGCACCACATACGAGGGCAGTGGTGCTGGTTACATTAATCCGAACTTCAATTTGCAGCCAGGCCAGTTGAAAGTTTTAACAATGGCCATGGATTTATGCCAATCAATTTCCGTGATGGATGGCCCTTATGAGCACAGATACAAGAAAAGGTGGTCCACTGTTCTTCATGGATGGTGATATATAGCAGATCCAATATATTTGGATAAAGAAGAAGAGGAAGCAGGGGACGTGTATGCATAGAACTTTAATGGGCTGGCTAGCCTTTGGATGATGATTGAGGTGATTGCTGGATTGGATTCCAGTCGAAGAGATATTAGCCAAGTCGTCTTGATGCTGGTTTGTGGACAGGATTGCTTTCGTTAATGGCAAATCGTGGTCCAACATGAACATGGCAGGCATATTCATTTTTCAATGAAAGTATTTTCGAAGCTGGTTACATTTTTTCTCCCCAAGACAGTCCTTTCACAGTCAGCTTTTAGACCAGTCGTGCAACCCTTGGATTGGGAATATGTTTGCTTGAAATCACTTTGATAGCATTACAATTACAAAAGAAACTAAAATATTGAGGTTTCTGCAGAGGAAAAACACAATAATGATGATAACAGTGCCACCTGTCCTTTCTTTTTTTTCTTCACCTAAGTTTTTCTTTTCTTTTCAAGTTTTTTCTTTCAAATGAGTTTGGCTGCGGACCAAATTAGATGGTTTGCTTTTGATTGTTTTCAGGTGGAGTTCTCGCGATGTTGGAGAAAAAAATATGGCGTTTTGATAAAATAAAGTTTAATTTATTTGATTTAGAGCAATTGAAACTTTAAGACCTGAATTTAAATATGAAATAAGTGTTCATAAATCAAATTAAATAAAAAAAATAGTTTACGCGTGTAATATAAGCAATGACGACCAATGCACTTGGGCGGCCACAACTTCCGAAAACGGCCTTTCTTGGTACCGTTTGATTCTTATAGGAGTGATCTTCCTTCCAAGATGGTGAGTGCACACGTCGAAGTTTTGTTTTGGCTTTGGCTACTTATTTTTTTTAATTTTTAATTTTTATTTCCCTTTTCTCTCTCATTTCCTTAGTTCACACAACTCACTCTCTTCAAAATAGCAAAGTGAGCAATCGTTTATTTTTTGATGTTAAATTTGATCCTTATTCTTTGGATTTAGTTTTTTTTTTAATCATCATTTAACATTTGGTTTGTTGGAAATTGAGCTTTGTAACTTTTTTGATTTATTTTCTATGGGGTTATCTCGGTATCATGACTTGGGTTACATGTTAACTCGGGTTGCTTTTTAAGTTATTTTTAATTGCTTTTTTTAATTTCATCCTTCAACATTGAGTTGATCAAGAATTGGGCTATGCGAATTTTTTATTTGCTTTTTATAGGGTTGTCTCGATTTTGTAACCCAGGTTGCGTGTTTGGAATTTTAGTCTTGATTGACTTGAGTTATTTTTTTCTAATACTTTTATTTTTTTTTCAAGTTCATCCTTTAATATTGAGTTGGTTGGAGATTGAGTTTCATGATTTTTTTAATTGCTTTCTGTAAGTTTATCTCAGTCTTGTAACCCGGTTGACTCAAGTTTTTTTTTGTTATTTTTTTTAATTATTTTCAATTTTATTCTCCAACAATGAGTTGATAGAGGATTAGACTTCATGATTTTTTTTGTTTAATTTGTTTTCTACGAGATTATCTCATTTTTATGACTCAGGGCGTAAGTTTGAGGGGTTAATCCTAGTTGACTTGAGTTTTTTTAAAAAAAAATAAATGTTTTTTTTTTATTTTGTCATTCAATATTTTATTGATTGAAAATTGAGTTTTATCATTTATTTTGATATTTGTTTTTCCATGAGATTACCATGAACTCATGACCTAAGTTGCGGATCTCGCAAGTTATTCAAGGTTAGCATGGGTTGATCTAATATGTCATCGTCTTAGTAATTTTTTTAAAAAAATATCATTAAATATATCACCTTCTTAATATTTAAAAAGGGTGATATCCAATGTGCATCAGATTCTGAATTCATGATTAAAAAAAATCCCTTCTAAATAAGACATTAACAATGCTTATGCTTTTTTTTACGCTAAACAAAAAATTAATCCAACTTGCAGCATAGCACAGGTCAATAATCTAGTATATACTTAAAGATCTAAGGTTTTTTTGCCTATGTGCTTCACTATTTATATGAACACTGAAGCAACTTGGGTTTTTTCTTTCATTTTCAAGCATCCTTTTTCTTATAAATGAATCCTTCTATAGCATAATTTAATTGAAATAGGCTTAAGATTATGGAGAAAAAAAATACTAAATTAAAAAAATAAAGGATTGAAATGTAAAAAATATACCTAATCCCACATTCTTGACAATTCTCATCTTGGTTCAAAAGTTCATTTCATTCATCTTTTAGTTCCTGATTTTAAGAGAGGAAAAAGAAAGTCACAAAAAAAAACACTAAAGAGAGAAAATTATTGGTTGGACCATTTTTTGACAACAAAACTTGTTATTCTTGGTGTCAATGATTTTTATTCGAAAAAAAAAGTTTGATTAAAGTTATTTTGAACATTCATAGAAAAACAAACCAGGGTTGAGAGAGAATATTTATTCTCGATTTAATATTATATTTTTAAGTCATTTTAGGGGTTTTTTGGTTTGAGAAATTGTTTTTTTTAATAAATATTACAAGGGTTTTTCATATCAATAAAATCTCAACTTTAATTTTCTAGCTATCATAGTGGTTGCTAGATTCTAGGCAGGAAACGTCTTCTACCTTCAAAAAAATTAGGGGTCGTCCGCCCTTAACAAAATAAAAAAGTCAGGTTGGTTCGGGCCCTAAAGCTCACCCTATGCTTATGCTCCTGGACTTTTTTTGTACGGTCTAGGTGCATTGGGCCACCAAGTCCATATGTTTGCCTGTTTTTTATCAATATTTTTTTTTTATCATTTGCAATACCAATTTTTTTTATTTAATTGAGTTTTTTAGATAATCTAGTTTTACAGGAAAATAAAAACAAGCAAGATGTTTTTTTTTAAAATAATATGGTTTTTTTTTAGTATTTTTCTTCTTCTTTATTTTTTGTTATCACATTGTATCTTTTCAATCTCTTCCTTTTACATATTAATTTTTTTTTTACATTTTTAAGTAAATTTTCACTTTGTTATTTTTAATTGGATGATAATTTTTTTATTGGTTTGGGTTTTTAAATTTATTTCTTATTTTTATTTTTACATGTATAGTTTTATTTTTTAAGTAATGATTTTATTAGTCAATGTATAATTTTTTGACAAGTGTCATATGATTTAACATAATTAGTTGAATAGAATCCACAAAAGATTTTCTTACAAGAAAAAAATTCCAAAAAATTCCAAAACAAATACAAGGGAAAACATGCCATTCACCCGTTTTAATTGGTTAAATGCATAGATAATTAACACTAGGTCTATTAAATAAAAAATAAACAAAAGAACATAAATTTTAATAAAAGTAGCTTTTTATACATATGATCAATAAAATATATATGGTGAAAATGAATCTTCAGAATTTAAAAAAACATATACCTGGACTTGTTTGGCCATTTAATTACAAGTAAAAGAATCCCACGAAGGTTATTCAGTTAAATCACTTGAATTACATATTAACTAGTGAATTTTTTTTTCAATAAATAAACTATTATTACATAAGTAGATTCTCAACTAAACTCAAATTAAATTTTTTTTATCAAAATAACTTTCATTAGTGAAAAAACCTACAACGCCATGCTTTTTAGAGTGAATGATCGCTGTGACGCCGCACACGTGCGACAACACATATTCACTCGTGTCAAGAGTAATTTCTATACAAATATTAATAGCCATCACAATTATTAATAAGTTTGAAACACATCAAACCCTGAAGGGTGTAACTCAACTAGTCAGGTCCTGGATTTATTTCCTAGAGGTCATTAATTCGAGTCTCACAAACTTCAAGACCACTTAAGGCTTATATGGTCGTTAACTTCAGGGCCTGTGGGATTAGTCGAGGTACGCGCAAGCTGACTTGAACACTCACGTTAATCTAAAAAAAAATTTTGAAACACATCAAGTGAATACAAAAACAACTATTAAATAGTGATCTAGATGATAATGTTTACATAAAACATACCCGAGAGGTTTGTTGTCAATGAATGATAAAAGAAAATATATAAACTTACCAAACCATTATATGGTTTGAAACAAGTACCCAGTCAATGATATATAAAAATTGATAAGATTATGTTGTTAAATGAATACAAAATCAATGAAATTAATAAATATATTTATATGAAAAAT
>Ga0325411_1009137_pt1 | contig 10635 bp, 4 predicted proteins | sample PopdelMetagenome_13_FD_206181 | JGI IMG/M metagenome (GOLD analysis project Ga0325411, IMG submission 206181) | Populus deltoides microbial communities from Bellville, Georgia, United States - Xylem-PdIQD-R4 | ecosystem: Host-associated > Plants > Phyllosphere > Stem > Wood/Secondary xylem...
CTCTCTCTCTCTCTCTCTCTCTCTCTCTCTCTCTCTCTCTCTCTCTCTCTCTCTCTCTCTCTCTCTCTCTCTCTCTCTCTCTCTCTCTCTCTCTCTCTCTCTCTCTCTCTCTCTCTCTCTCTCTCTGTAATTCTATACAATTTATTATTTCCTTCATATTTTGTCCATGTCCTTTTCATTATTATTTTTTATTTTGAAATTATGTATAAAATCATAAATATTTTTCAATTTCAACCCTACAATTTTTAATCTTTAAATAATTTATTAAATTACAAATATTTTCAATTTCACTCTTATAATTTTTTAATCTTTGTTCCCATTATTTTGATTGCTATTTTTTTTTGTGATCATTTTTTTTTACAATGTCATCATCATTTTTTTTTCCAACAAGTTTTGATTTATCCTCATTTTTTTGTTGTTGTTTATCTTCTTCGCTTTGAAAGTTTTTTTATTAATATTTTTTTATGATTTTATCCTTAAAAATTAGATTGTCAGTTTTAGAAAATAGACCATGTTTTAGAAGATTCACTCCGAGTCTGCTTGATTTTTTAAAGAACTTTTTTTTTGCCTTTATAAGTTTTTTTTATTAATATCTTTTCACGATTTCATTATTCAAAATTAAATTAGTTAGGATCTAAGTTTCTTGATTAAACCTGAATCTAAGATTTTGCGGGTTGTGAATTTTACAAATTAGATCAAGTTTAAAATGTTTACTCCAAGTTTGCTTGGTTTAATTCCCCCTTTTTTAAGATAATATTTTCTTATTTTTTATCCCTTTTTTTTAGTTATGCTTTGTTATTTTTTATAGTTTGCCTTTAATAAGATTAGCCCTCGGGTTTATGACCAAGATCTCACTTTTGTTTTTTTTTCAAATTAAGCTTCATCATTCAAACTTTTTTTTTATCAGATTATCCTAACTTATACCCATGATTGCGAGCGAGTTTACCTGATTTAATAAAGCTTTTTTAAAATTATTTTTTTTTATAATTTCACCTTTCAATATTAAATTGTTTAATAATTCAAATGGGATTAAGTCTAGTTTTTTTTTTCATTGATATTTTCTTGTTAGTTTATTTATTATTGTTGTATTTTTTATGCTCATATCATTTAAATTACTAATGCTTTGAATTTTTTTACCCTAACATTTAAAAAAGAATAAAAACTGCCTGCACGCAAAAATTACAAATTGGAATGGATTCACACAAATGGCAAGAGATTAAATGTAGAAAATAAAAGGAGGGACCTCGTTGCAAATAAAAAAAAATAGTAGGAGGGCGATTAAACAAAAAGGTTTCACGAGCGGAGGAAGCTACTCAATTATCAGAGCCTGGTTTCGATCCAGGGACCTGTGGGTTATGGGCCCACCACGCTTCCGCTGCGCCACTCTGATTGTTGAATACAAGTTGTATCCGAATTGATATAATCTAAGTCTAAGACAAAGTTCGGTTCTGATCTCGTTATTTCTCTTCTTCGGCTCTGTCTCTCTTTCCCTTCCTGCACCAACACCATAAAAAAATTGCTAGGAAAACAATTCAAAACTTTGATCAAAACCCACAAAAGATATCAATCAAAGAAGCAGTCTTTAATAAAAACGGGAATGAGAAGGAGACCTGGTATTGGTGGGTTACAAACAGCTGCTGCTGCAAGGGTAACTACTGTTTCTTCTGTTGGATTATTGATTCATCGGTTTCCATTTCGTTATTTATTAATGCTCAATATAAACAGTTTCTGATTTTTTGCTTTTCATTTCTTGAAATGGTATTGAAGGATCAATATCGGATACTTGGAGAAAATGTAGCAAGGTTAAAAACTGATCTTGTGAAAGAACAGCTTGCCACTTTTCGTTCTCAGCTTGAAGAATTTGCCCGCTAACACAAGGTCAGCTGATGAATTTCTGTTTTATATCAACGAACTTCACCGTTTGGAGATAAAAAGTTCGGATTTTTAATACTAAAGTAGTGAATTTTAGAGGTCTTTATTTCTTTTACGGTAAGAAAGATGAGTTCCCGTGTGCTTCTTTGATATTTTTTTTACTGGCCCAGTTGCTAATTTTGTAAATTTTTTACGGGTTTTTTTACTGGCCCCGTTGCTTCTTTGATTTATAGTTCTCAAATTAACCTTTGGTTTTGATGATGATACACTGATGTACAAGGTTTGTACAACAATTTTGATCAGTTCAATCAGAAATACAGAAATTATTACTGGTGCAGTGTTTATGGAAAGCAAGGGCCAGGTTGCTATCCCTGTGGTACCAGAAAAGTGCAGTTAGTGCCTTCGGGTAGCGTTGATGTTTAGTTATTCTCTTGAGATAGAAAAGATAAAGATAGAAAGGATAGAACAAACATGTTTTTCTATTGGTTTTGAAAAGTAAATTCACTTTAAAATTATGCCTTTCATGTTTTTATTTCTTTCGTTTTCAACTAAAGATGCTGTGTCTTTTCTGTATATATTTATTCTGTCAAATGCAATCTTAGATATGAATTATCTTGTCAGTGGCCCTGGCTATGTTCTTACTTTTTTTTTCATCATTTTGTTTTTGTTGCATTAAATGGTTAATTTAGTTGGAAGCTAATTTAAATTTTTCTGATGTACTAGATTCATACGAGGGTCTATTCTAGAATTTATTTTAGAAAATATTTAACCTCAGTTATTCATAAACTAATCTGAAGACATGTAGGAATCCCGTATATATGGAGGTTTATCTAATTAAATTAAAATTAAAAAAACCTAAAAAACTAGTGAAGGAGAAGTTCTTGTATCCGGGATTAGTGAAACGATAAAATTTTCCTTGATTAAAAAAAATTGTACAAATTGTTTTTTATAAATTATAAATGGTTAGATTAGTGATTTTAATTTTTATTGTGCAATAAAATTATTAATTTAACACTAGAATAAATTAATATAATGTTTACTACCCAAGGAAAAGATAGCAATAATATTAAAAATGAAGAGCAAAGCATCTCTCAAAAGCCATGAAAACCAACTGTGCAAGTCGGCTGTGCAAGCTAAATTGCCTCTTGTCCTGTTTCCTAACTCTTTCCAAGCCGATGACACACTAAGCTTAAAGGAAAAGCAGAGCAGGTTCTAAGCATTAAAAGCATCAAAATGATTCTTTGGGTGCGGCCGACAGCATTAAGCCTAAAGGAAAAACAGGTGTGCAAGACTGGAATTTGAGTTGCGTGAGTTTTGTAAAAGTGAATCGAATTCCAGTTGGATGAATTGGAGATTTTGTTTTTCAAAATTAGAATAAAAAATTTACCACTTTGTAAGCTTTGTAACCTGTTAATTATAAAAAATACCGTTGAAAGCCGAAACAGAGGGAGAGAAGGTATAAAATGAAGAAAGTGGAGACTTGATGAGAATTAAAGACATTTGTTTGTTTTTTGGTGTTCGAAAGATGATAGAATGGGTAAAGCAGCTGAACAAGGCATTTGGGGCTTCATTTTTATGGCTTATTTTCTTGATTCATTTCACTCAGGTTTCTTTTTCTCTCTTTTTGCCCACTTTGATTTGGTGATCTTTCTCATTTTGCCTGCTTTGATGATTGTTGGATCAAATTTGATGAGCTCTATAGGAAGTTGATCTGTTGGGGTTTTTGTGAAATCGGTTGTTTTATTTTTTTATAAAAAGAAAGAGGAGATGTCAGAGTTTGTAACTTTGTTGTTTTTGGTTTCGGGGTTTTTGTGGGTTTGTTGATTTTTGAATATTTTAGAGGCTTTGGAAATCCAGATGGAACTGATGTTCTTAAGAAATTTCTTGTCCTTTTTTATTTTTTGAGAATGTTGTAGCTTGCATGGAATTTTGAAGTTAGCCTTTTTTGCTTTTAAGAGCAACATTTCTCCTGGTTTTTGCTCTTAAAGAAAAGAAAACATAAATTAAGGTAATGGCAATTTGGCTCTTTGTTTTGTGCTTCTTGCATGTGAAGGGTTTCTTTTTTGGAAGAAAAATAAGTACTTCTAACATGTTACTTAAAATTTCTAAATTGTCCATAGTCTTTCTATACCAATTGGATGATCTACTCTTGCATAATATGTGGTGTTCTATTAAAATGTTACGACCTAGTTCCTCTGGGGTCTTGTTAGGATTTTGCAAGTAATCTTCAAGTTGCTAATGTTTTTATTATTGAACAATTTGATGTCCAACTTAACAACGGTGTTTCTATAACATGTGAGTGTAGGGTTCTAGATCCTTTGTATGGACAGCAGTTTCCTATCAGCTAAAAGACAATCTTAAGCTGTCACCATCCGCCTCACAATTCGTGTCTTCAATAGCGTTTTTCCCGTGGAGCATAAAGCCATTATACGGGTATGTTTCTTTGTTCTGTTCAATTTCTTGATAGGCCTATGGAGCAACTTAAAGAATGAAGGCAGATAAGAAAATTTTTGGTGTTGAAATGCTCTAGTTTATAGTGAAAGAATCTGTTGTGTTGTAGGACATTGGTAATTTCCTAACGGAGTAGCTGTTTTGGCAACTTCTTTATATTGCCTTTTTGAAAATCCATAATAGTATATGAAACCCAAAACAGGGATTGTATATGCATTACAAATTACAATGTAGTACTTATTTGGCATTTTCTTTACTGATGGAAATTGAAGAATAGTGTCCTTTTTGTTATACATAATTTTTGTGTATGTTTTTGGAAACATAACTTGCATCCTGCTTGCAGAATTTTGTCTGATTGCATCCCGATAAAAGGAAGGAAAAGGATACCATACCTAGTAATTGCAACTCTTCTCTCTCTAGTTCCCTGGCCTATGCTAGGCATAGATTCCAACTTGAGGAGTTCCCAATGGCATCTCACAGTCCTCTTGACAGTGCATAACCTGGGCTCTGCCATGGCAGATGTTGTGGTTGATGCAATGATTGCTGAGGCAGTAAGATCTGAGAGGTTTGTGCGTGCTGTCTTTTAAAGCAACTCTAAGCACATTTTCACTAATTTGGTATTTGAGTCTTTCATCATTTTTAGGTACACACAATTTAGCTACAAACGCTCTTTGTATTTTGTTGGTTGACAAAGCAGGAAGCAATTGGCATGCAACCTAACTATCTATTAACTTGGGATTTTATTATAAAAAATGTGGATGAGTGGGAGGCTTTCCCTGTCAATTATTATATGGGCATACCTTTCCATATGCCCAAGAAATCTGGATGGTCTCCCATTATGTTGTTGGATTGTTCTCTCAAATAGGCAATTTAGTTAAGTTTTTTTAGAATGTGAAAGCTTACCTGTACCATTGAACAGGGCATCATTTGCTGGAGATCTGCAGTCCATGACTTGGTTGTCAATGGCTGTGGGTGGAATTTGGGGCAGTTTGTTAGGAGGACATGCATTGACCAACTTACAAATAGACAAGATTTTCCTCCTTTTTTCTGTACTGCCAGCCATACAGTTATTATCATGTGGTTTGGTTGGGGAGAATTCTGCGGACAGTAAAGTTTCTCGTGAGTCCGCCAATTCAAGCAAATCCCATCCAGGGAATGGGAATGGTAATATTTTGGACGAAGATAATATCTTGCTGAAGAAGTCCAGTGCAAGTGCTACAAGAAGAAAGAGGAGCCAAAAGAATAGCAACAAGAGGGCAAGTATGAGAACTAAATCCCTGATACCTGAGAAGGGCGATTCCTTAATATCACGTTGGTTCCACTCTCTGAAAACAGCTACTTACAGTTTGTTACGTACTTTTAGGCAGCCAATCATTTTGAGGTAACCACCAAAACCTTTTATAATAGTCAGTTGAATATTCTTTAGAATTTGAAGTTCATGTGTGTGTATGCTCCTCCTCTAGATTTAGCAGTGTTAGCCACCCAAAGAGATGATTGTTTTCACTTTGATATTAAATATATAATTGTCAATGATCCAGAATAGACCACAAAATGAATGCTTGATCTATTTGTATTTTGCCAGATTTTTTTCCACCTATTTTAGGTGTATATGCTGCTTAATATACCTACCCTGGTATCAATTTAGTTTATTCTTCTAATCTATTTGATTTTGGGTTTTACTTTGGTCTTTGGAAGACCAGACCAATGGCTTGGTTTTTCCTAGCACAGATTACTGTTCCAAACCTCTCAACAGTCATGTTCTATTACCAGACAGAGGTCTTGAACTTGGATGGATCCTTTTTGGGGACTGCACGTGTTGTTGGATGGTTAGGCCTCATGCTAGGAACCTTCACATACAATCGCTACTTAAAAACCATGAAACTACGGAAGATTCTCTTGTGAGTGCTTAACAGCGTTGAATACATTTTTCAACAAACATGTTTATTCTACTTAATCTGCTTAATATTGCTTATGCAGGTGGGCCCATGTTGGGCTGTCTTTGTTGAGCCTCCTAGATGTAATTTTAGTGTCTCGATTGAATCTTGCCTATGGAGTTTCAGATAAGATCATGGTTGTCTCAGGATCTGCCCTTGCCGATGCTGTTAATCAATTCAAGCACGTTCATTTTCTCCAAAGTTTCTAGCTTTTCTATTAATTTATTTTGAAGTCAATACCTGTATCCCCCTCAAAACAAAGAAAAAGGAGACTCGAGTTTGGATTCCAGATCCAGAAATCACATGCAAGCTCTCATAAGGAAAAAAGAAAATCATATGCGTGATGTTCATGAATGTATGGATGAGCTCACACAGACGCAAACACGCTCTCATGCACCCATAAGTCACTCCTCACATAATCTATCTGTCCATAAATCTTTAAATGCACCCCCAACCAATCTGTTTTCTCACATTTCTTGTCTGTCTCTGCAGGTTAATGCCATTCCTTATATTATCTGGACAGTTATGTCCGCCGGGAATTGAAGGAACACTATTTGCCCTCTTTATGTCAATAAACAACTTAGGTTCCACACTGGGATCTTTTGTGGGTGCAGGGTTGGCCTCAATTTTGAACCTCTCCTCGGGATCTTTTGACAACCTTGGTTTGGGCATTGCTATCCAAGTCCTGTGCACTTTCATTCCAATTGCTTTTCTATTTTTGATACCAAAAGAAGCCACAGGGATATCAGCATAGGTAGGGATGATTCATTTGCCTGATACAAGAAGTTATTCACTTAGTAACGGCAAAATGAGCAGAAACATTGCTACTGAATTTATTTTGTCACTGTCAAGTAGTAGCTGGGATATACGAAATGCACTCTTGAGGATTGAAAGAAATAGGTGCCTTTGATTTATAGTTCGATACACTGATGTACAAGGTTTGTAGAACAATTTTGATCAGTTCAATGTTTATGGAAAGCAAGGGTCAGGTTGCTATCCCTGTGATTTATAGCGTTGTTGTTTAGATTTTGATCAGTTTTAGTTGTTGTTCGAACATGTTTTTCTGTTGGTTTGGAAAGTAAATTCACTTTAAAATTATGTCTTCCATGTTTTTATTTCTTTCTTTTTCAACTAAACATGTTATGTCCTTTCTGTATTTATTTATTCTGTCAATTGCAATCTTAGATATGAAGAATTTTGAGTTATTATTAGTGGTGAACTGATTAAACAGAAAAAATTGAAAAAAAATAATTAAAAAAATCGAATCGTAAAAAAAAAATTGATTAAACCGATTAAAATTTTAAAAAAACCAGCCGGTTTGGTTCGGTTTTGGTTTTATAAGAAAAAAACAAAAAAAAAACCAAGCCTAAACCGAGAAAATCAAGCCAAAACAAAAAAAAACCAAGCTAAAACCGGAAAAACCGAGTCAAACTGATTTGAACCTGTTTTTACCCTAAAAAACCAAACCGGATCAAAACCAGTCGGTTTGATCCAATTTCAACTTTCTTAAAAAAAAATTTAATTTAATTATTTTTTAATAAAAACCAAACCAAACTAAAAATAATAACTCCTAATTATTATTAACACTATGCAAGAAACATGGTGCGAAACAAATGACTGACATGGTAATCAATGTTCATTATTGAATAAATCGCTTCGACTTTTGGTGGTGGATCGCAAGGTAATTGCGTGTCAAAATGTTAGAATTAAACATCCATTCATTTTAAAAGTTTTTGTATTTTAAAAATATTTTTAAAAAAATATAAATTTTTTTATTTTTTTATTTCAAATTAATATTTTTAATATTTTCAAATTATTTTAATACACTATATTAAAAATAATTTTTAAAAAATAAAAAAAAAATATCATTTTAATATAATTTCAAGTAAAAAGTAACTATAATCATATTCCTACACATACTTTAATTAATTAAATCTTGTGTTTTACCCGAACTGTTTTTAAACAAAAAAAAACTGTCTGCACGCGAGAATTACAAATTGGAACGGATTCACACAAATGGCAAGAGATTAAAATGTAGAAAATAAAAGGAGGGACCTCGTTGCAAATAAAAAAAATAGGAGGAGGGCGATTAAACAAAAAGGTTTAAAGGGCGGAGGAAGCTACTCAATTATCAGAGCCTGGTTTCGATCCAGGGACCTGTGGGTTATGGGCCCACCACGCTTCCGCTGCGCCACTCTGATTGTTGAATACAAGTTCTATCAGATGTTATATAATGTAATTCTAAGACAAAGTTCGGTTATTTCTGTTACGGTAAGAAAGATGAGTTCCCGTGTGCTTCTTTGATATTTTTTTTACTGGCCCAGTTGCAAGTTCTGCAAAATTTTGACGGGTTTTAAGAGATAAATGAAAGAGGACATGGTATGATTGTCAAGGTTGTGATTTTTATGGGAAATGATATTCCAGAGGGAGTTCGAGACTCATAGCAGTCATAATATAAAAAGGGTGATATTCATATATAATTGCGAGAAGATGGAAAGCTTACTTACAAGACTAACAGATATATATATGCTATGATTTCCATGCAAAACGTAAGCAACGATGCTGATATTCTCTTCTCAAGGTTCATAAAGATAAAAAAGTCTCGAGATATTCATGGATGTTAGATTCTGCATCTTCTGTTCATGATCTTACGAAGAAAGAATGGTATGATATCTATAAATAATGTGAAGGAGTATCTCTAGCAGATGACAGTGAAATTAATGAAGTTCCTAAAACTGGTAGTGTTAAGATTAAGATGTGCGATGCTACAATAAATAATATGCTTGATGATATAGACATGTGATAAAACTTTAAAAGAATTTAATTTTGAATTAATGGCGAATTAATTCACATTTTGAACAAGAAAATGTGAAAGACTGTCGACTGAATAATGGTTGAACACCAAAAAGCTTAGCTCCTTCAGTATAGACAGAATAAACGGCCAATGTTAACTACCAGAAAATCAGCCACGATTAATATTCTATCGGATGGATTTTATTGGTGAGCTTGTCGGTAAAAATTTTACCGGTAAATTGCATGTCTTACACCGATAAAATAAAGTTGTAAGTAAAAATATTTAATAGTGTAATGATTATGCGGTGGGTTTGATTAAATTTTTTTTAAATGTATCAGATGAAAAAAATTGAATTTGGTTTATTGATTCAAATAGGTTCAATAAACTTGGTTAATTTAAAAATATAGTTATAAAAAAAATCCAACAACAAAAAAAAAACAAAAATAACAAATAAAACAAATGAACGCTTGCCAAAACTAAGGAAAGATAACCTTTAAATATTTTTAAAATATCTTAATGATCTTATTTAGTAACAAAGCAAAAATTAAATGAGAACAAAATAATTTCATAAAGTTAAAATTAAATAAATTTAAAGCTTAATTACTAACAAATCAACGTTGAATAACTAATTGAAAAACAAATAAAAAAAACATATACCTGACTTTAGTCAATATGGCAAACTCACGATAAGTTGTGAGGTTAAAATAACACCGTACAAAAAAGCTTGAATAAAAGAATAGAGATTAACTCCCAACCAAACTAAGGTAATGTTTGTTTGAGCGACTAGACCGCACTTTTAAAAATCTTTGAACTTTTTTTAGCTTCAAATTAATAATTTTTAGTGTTTTTTTTATTATTTTGACGTACTGATGTCAAAAATAAAAAAAAAGAGCATTATTTTGATACATTTTTAAGCAAAAAAATTTTAAAAAGTAATATATATCACACTCTTAAACAGACTATAAATGCTGAAAGGAGAAACAAAAAAATTAATTAATAAATTTCAAAACAAAAAAACTCAAGTTAACTTAACTCGACTAACCCCTAACTTGTGATATAAGATCAGGATGACCCCAAATAAAAAAAAAACAGAGAAAATCATGAAACTGAACGCCCAATAACCTAATATGAAATAATGAAGTTAAACAAAGATATATAATTTTTTAAATAAAAGATCAAAGTTAAATCGAGCTAATCTTTTATACTTGTAATTTGAGTCATGAGACCGAATTACTCTACAGAAGGCAAACCCAAAAAAATCACCAAGCAAAATTCTTAATCATTCAAAATTAAAAAACAAACAAATAACAATCATTAGAATGAGAATCAAATCTAGTATAAAAATTAAATGAAAAAAAATAATGAGGGATGAGATTGAAAAATAAAATAAATCAAGAGAGTGATGAAAATAAACAATTAAAAGAATGCGGATAAAATATGATAGATGAAAAAAATTGAAGTATGATGAAATTAAAAAAATAGTAATCAAAATAATAAAAATAAACAATTAAAAGAATGCGGATAAAATATGATAGATGAAAAAATTGAAGTATGATGAAATTAAAAAAATAGTAATCAAAATAA
>Ga0325411_1009138_pt1 | contig 10634 bp, 7 predicted proteins | sample PopdelMetagenome_13_FD_206181 | JGI IMG/M metagenome (GOLD analysis project Ga0325411, IMG submission 206181) | Populus deltoides microbial communities from Bellville, Georgia, United States - Xylem-PdIQD-R4 | ecosystem: Host-associated > Plants > Phyllosphere > Stem > Wood/Secondary xylem...
TTTAGAAATATATAAAAATAATATATTTTTATTTTTTAAAAGTTTAATTTTGATATTAATATATTAAAATAATAATAAAATTCAAAATTTCATGAAATAATGGTTGCATCGCTGCCTCATATACACTTATCTACTTGAAAACATAGTAATAAGACATGCGAGTCAACTGGATCCAAGACTTTGATTATGGGTCCAGTGAGTTGCTCCATGATTTAACGAGTCAATCTAAAATTGTATTTTTTTTTTATAAATAATGTTATTTTGATTTATTTCTTAAATTTTAAAACAGTGGTGTTGTTTAGATAAAAAAAAAAAAATACATTAGTTGTCTTAATTAGTTTAAATGAAAATAACTGTAATAAACATGATATAAAAATTTTGGTTCGAAAAATTTACGCTTTTTCTTTTTCTTTTTATTTTTTATTTAAATCATTTTTCCTTGACCTCCCAAGTGATATCTATTCACCCCTACCACTGGGTCATTACCGAACGAACATGAGGCGGACATGGTGAATGTGTATTTTTCAAACTTGCTCCATTATCATCCCTAGTAGTGAGGACATATGATGGATTAGGTGCCAAGGAACAGGCATGGCGTTTAGTTTGTTTCAAAGATTAGGTTAGCTTGGGGTTTCAGTTGCGACTTGCGTGGCCAGTAATTAATCCATAGCATTAGAGGAAAAAACATCAAACTGGAAGATACAGATTTTGCTGGAAATTAATATATTTCAAGATAATAGTGTTTGTGTGTGTTCTTGTGATGGTTCTCTACTTTCAGATAGAGATCAAGCATGTGCATTGACCCAGTGAAAGATAATTCTGCTATTAATTAACAACTTTTACTCATAAATCTTATTTATTCTTCCATTAGTAAATGCAAATGCATCCTGTAAAAGGACAACTTAACAAGGGATCTTTGAACTCAACATTGTATTCTTAAATTCTTGTTTATTTAGATATCCATATTCCATTAATCCTGAGGCACGATGGAGAATGGTCTCGCAGCAGCTGAAGGTGAAGAGAAGCTTTTTCCCGATACCCATGCACAGAAGGTATGCTTTTTGCTTTGCAAAAGGTTTTGAGTGGTGATAGCTAACCCTATTATACATGTTTTTCCTCATATGTGATGTTAGTTTTTTTCCCTACTGTTTATCATTAGGTCGATCCAGGAAAACCTGCTTCACTGACATGGAAAAGGCAATTGAATAGCAATGGAAAAATCCCTGTGCAGTTCGGTCTAAGTTTCCGAGAAATATCACATATGGTATGCTTGCAACTTTTTTTCTGGAGCTCCTTGTCTTTCTACTTGAAAAACTATCTATAGATTGTCTTTTGACATGATAAGTGAAGAACCAAGATAAGCTTTGTTGGCTTCTATAAAATTTTCAAGTTTACAAGTAAAACTTATCATGGTTATTGGAGCTTGGATTGATTGAGTAGAAATTGGAGTCATCCTCAGCTAAAAAAGACAGTGGAATATGTGAAATTACTGGAGACAAGTGCATAACTTCATTATTCTAAATAGTAATTATGAAATCTCATATGATTCTTGCTTTTTAAAAGTTACCACTCGGCCTGAGACTGTGGCGTCACATCAAGCAAGAAGCAGCAAAAGAAAGAGTAATGCTCCTCTCTCAATATATATCTAAAGACGTCTCTATTTCCGATATCTTTTACAGATAAAGACGACCTTTCCTTTATATATTTCAGGCAACAATATTTGATTTTTCCAAGAAGCACATTCTTACAAGTGATCATGGGATCCCTTTAGGTGGTATCGGGTAGGCTCGCAACATCGCTTTCTTTGCATATTTCTGATATTCAATGTCTTTTGTTTTGATTAATATTATTTCAGAGAAAGAGTATAGACAGTCTCTGATGTAGAAATATCAAAGAATCTGCACTGATGTGAGTGCGACCATGGCATTCGAAAGCATCAGGCTATCTAATTAAGGAAAAGTATTTCAGTGCAGGAAGCATTGGAAGAAGCTATAGAGGCGAGTTTCAACACTTTAGACTGTTCCCTGGAATATGTGAAGAAGGCCCAGTTTTGGCAAATCAATTTTCTGTAAGTTTACTTCTCATCTTTTGATACCTTTTGCCTTGTCAATTTTCTGTAAGGATGAGTTTCCTGTCAATCATAGTTAGCTAAAATAGTTGCTGTTATCTTACTCAAATGGTGGCAAACTTTAAATAAAAACTTGGCAAACTTAAAACCATTACTAAGTAGTGTTAGCCTTTTAAATCTAACAATGCTGTTGCTTTCGAATTCATAGGCATAGCTGCTTTGATTCCTGTTTCTGAAGTGAAGTTTGTGCTGCCCAATCTCCTTGAAAACTATTAAAATAGCTAAATGCTCTCTCTTCATGCAGGCTTTTGTTTCCCGTCCGAATGGTGAAAAGTTTTCCTCTGTATTATGCTCTAGGACTCCAGACATACCCAAGTAAGCCACCATTATGATTTCATTTGCTGTTTTTAATATTTTTTAAATCACCTCTCGTGAGTACTCACGCAACAAAATTATATTGACTCAAGAACTGTGTTGTGCAGAGAAAGCACAGGTTCAGGCATTGAATCTTGGGATTGGAATCTGAATGGCCAGAAGTGTACATATCATGCTCTTTTTCCCAGGGCTTGGACAATCTATGACGGTAATAGCTTCAGTAACATTTTGGACAATCAAATACTGAGACTGGGATTTGCAATACCACTGTTCATTCATTGTATGTTTACTCACTTGTATAAAAACAGGTGCACCTGACCCAGAACTTACAATTGTTTCTCGACAAATTTCACCTTTCATTCCCCACAACTATAAGGAGAGCAGTTTCCCTGTATCAGTTTTTACTTTCACGGTAGGAAAGGGCTCGTAAGAAACTCCATTTTGTCAGAGTCAGCTGCCTTCAAATTGTTTTAACCTAACGTGATTCCTTCGCTTGTTTCAGCTATCTAATCATGGAAAAACTTCAGCTGATGTCACCTTAATGTTTACATGGGCAGTAAGTTCAGAATGTTGCATTGTGCACCGTGTTTTTATTGTCAAAGCATGGTTAACTCGACAAATTAAGCTTCTTCTAACATATCCTAATCAAAAGTTTCCTGTTTTTGACTGTTTCAGAATTCTGTGGGTGGGGTCTCTGGACTTTCTGGTCATCATTTCAATTCAAAGATGATGTAAGAATACATTTATTTACCGGAAATGTGGATGCTATTCTTTTATTTTGTAACCTTAAATGCATGCTAATTTATTTTAAAAATTTAATAATTTAGTTCAATCATGACCTCTTACAGGACAAAAGATGGAGTTCATGCGGTCACATTACACCACAAGTGAGTCCATTTCACTTATTTATATGCATTTGATTTGATAGCTGAGCCTTGTATATCTAATGGGAAGTGTAATTCCTTCAGAATGACAAATCGACAGCCTCCGGTAACCTTTGCCATTGCAGCACAGGAGACGGCGGATGTTCATGTTTCTGAATGTCCTTGCTTCCTGATATCTGGAGATTCCCAGGATGTCAGTGTCACAGCAAAAGATATGTGGGATGGAATTAAAAAGGTTTGGTTTTTCCCATTCGTTGCTTCTCAATGAAAAAAGAAAGTAATTTGTTGCCTTCTTGTTGTTGAAATATTTCTCTAATTTGTCATTTCAATGAAAGGTTTTCTTATCAGGTTAATATGAAGCCAACAACAGTACTGTTTATATGCATTTCATTCTTCCATGACTTCTTAACTGTAAAATATAAACTGCCTTCTGTTTCGGGATATCAAATTTTGTATGGACTGATATTCATTTTTACTAGTCCATTACTTGGAAATTTTCTGAAGATATTTACCCTTAACTTTATTTCTTGCAGAACGGGACATTTGATCAGATTGGTTGTAATAAAACTTCACCTTCAGAACCAGGATCATCTATTGGTGCAGCCGTAGCAGCCTCTGTGACCGTTCCTTCTGGCTCTATCCGCACTGTCACATTTTCGTTATCATGGGACATCCCAGAAATAAGATTTAGTGAAAGAAGTTACCACAGGTGGGCTGCCTTAGTTGTCTATAACTAGTGTTATGCACACACCTCTTTAGCATGAAGTAATATGGTTTTGTAATTTGTACTAACAAAACATCTCAATATCAGGCGTTATACAAAATTCTATGGCACACTAGGAGATGCAGCTGCCAACATTGCACGTGATGCTATTCTTGGTAATGGTTATACTATCCACCTATGAAATAGCCAAGTCTTGGAAATGTCCATGCTCTGCCACTAATTAGTTGAAGATTCTTGCTTCGGATAGCATCTCGAATATCTACTGAGAATAATAATAATATTTTTCTGTGTTCTGAAATAGTTTGAAAAGTTCATGGAATGCAAAATTTTTCTCTGCTAGTTGAGCTACTTTGCAAATAGATGTGTATCTTTCTTGACATGACATTAGGAACCAGAATGTCATTCTTACAACTTTCTTCATAATTTTGATACTGCCTTGAGTTTCTTATCAATGTCTAGATGCGAAGAGAATGTGAATCTTGTCTTGATATTTCGTCAGGGAAGTTTGATGTGCAGTCACAAAAATGAAAATAGCAATAGTTTGTTGAAAATGTAGGTATATGGAACCAAAATACACATTTAATAAAATACTTTCTTCTACCTATTTTTGAAAACAGAGCATGCTAACTGGGAATCCCAGATAGAAGCATGGCAAAGACCTATTCTTGAAGACAAAAGGGTTCCTGAATGGTGAGTTAGATGAAGTTCCTGCTAAAAAGTAGGGCATTCTAGATCTTTCATGTAGTTCAAAAAATATTGAACCAGAGAATTTTTTCCTAGGTACCCTATCACTCTCTTCAATGAGCTCTATTATCTCAATGCAGGAGGGACAATTTGGACAGGTACTCATGGGTTTGAGCTTAATGTACAAAAGCAAAAATCTGATTTGTTGATCAATGAAAATGACCTATGTTACTTTCTGCAGATGAATCACCTCCAATGCAAAATTTAACAGCTGTTAGAGAAAGAAGATTTTCTCTCGAAAGGTCAAGTTCAGGTTACAAGAACGTAAACGGTATTGCTCATAAGAATGACACGGCTATTGAAATCCTGGAAAGGATGGCATCCACGTATGAACAACTACATAATCGGGTATCATCAAATTCCGTTTTTGGAGCAAATTTGCTTCAGAATGGAGAAGAAAATATCGGCCAGCTCCTTTATCTTGAAGGAACTGAATACCTAATGTGGAATACCTATGATGTTCATTTCTATGCATCTTTTGCACTTGTAATGCTATTTCCAAAACTTGAACTCAATCTCCAAAGAGACTTCGCAGCTGCAGTACTGATGCATGATCCTAGTAGGATGCAAATTATGAGCGATGGGAAGTGGGTTCCACGAAAGGTTCTCGGTGCTGTTCCTCATGATGTTGGGCTTAATGACCCCTGGTTTGAAATAAACGCCTATAACCTTTTCAGTACAGCTAGGTGGAAGGACTTGAACTGTAAATTTGTTCTCCAGGTGTACAGGGATGTGGTTGCTACTGGTGATAAAGATTTTGCTCGAGCTGTTTGGCCTTCAGTATATGTTGCGATGGCTTATATGGATCAATTTGACAAGGATGGAGATGGAATGATTGAAAATGAGGGGATACCTGATCAAACCTATGATACATGGTCTGTTACTGGTGTAAGTGCATACTGTGGTGGCCTTTGGGTGGCAGCACTCCAGGCTACCTCAGCCATGGCACATGAAGCTGGTGATGATGGATCTGCTAATTATTTCTGGATTAAGTATCAAAAGGCAAAAACTGTTTATGGCAAGTTATGGAATGGTTCCTACTTCGACTACGACAGCAGTGGTAATAAGTCTATACAAGCTGATCAATTGGCTGGGCAATGGTGAGCACAAATCATCGAGTTTCTAATTTGTGCATCAAAAATTCAAAGTAGTTGATAACATATTAGGGAAACTGACTTATATTAACTGGAAAGGCCAACTGTTCATATATAACTATGATTTTAATGTCTTCTTGCTATACTATCTTCTTGTCCTCTACATGCTTTATGCCTAATTGCTTTCTTCACTTTCCCTTGTCAGCAAATTATACAATCTCTCAAATGCTTTTTTCTTCTTGTGATATTTTACAAGCAGTGGGGTATCTTTTGGCAGCATATCACCCAATCTAGTTCACTTTCTTCTGCGTCAGCATTACCAGGGCTCCATCTCAGTCTTCTTTGCTAGCTATTCTGTCTTTTATTTCCTTAGCTTTGCTGTTATTCAATTAATAACGTTCACATTTGGTCTATAAGCTATCCTGCGTGCTAACACTTTATGCTGTTATTGAGTTGATCGTTATCACGCATAAGATGTCTTAGAATTTACATTTACCAAAACTTCCTTGCTTGTTTTATGATTTCTCTTGTTTGGTACTTAGCAAAAGTATGTAGTGGAAATACTATTCTGGTTCTCCTTCTGATCTTGCATTTTAATCTTGAACACCTACGCAAAACATGCAAATTGAAAATAATTGACAAGAATGTGGAGTGACATGTAATCAAACTAGTATCGCTTTCTAAGCATCGCAAGAACGTCAAAGTCTGGATTTTTTCAATGAAGTTCTTTGACCTGAGCTACAATCAGAAATGATATGAGGTTAATGGTGCATAACTTTGAAGCGGCACACGATCTTGTTTCATTGGACCATTTACGTAACTAATGCTTGGTTATGTCACAGGTATGCTAGAGCGTGTGGCCTTTCATCGGTCGTCGATGGGGACAAAGCCAGGAAGGCATTGGAGAAGATTTACGAGTTCAATGTCTTGAAGGTGAAAGGAGGAACGCGTGGGGCTGTGAACGGGATGCTACCAGATGGAAGAGTTGATCTGACGGCAATGCAAACGAAAGAAATATGGCCTGGTGTTACCTACGCTCTTTCTGCTTCTATGATTCAAGAGGGAATGGAGGAAATGGCTTTTCAGACTGCAGTTGGTATCTACAAAGCAGCATGGTCCGAAGAAGGTCTTGGGTAAGTTTTGCTCTTTATACCTTTTTCCTTAACTTTTCAACGTAGATGAGACAACATTTTTCCTTATCAAAGAGCTCTTGCCTTCTTGGAATATTCATCTCTAGAAACAACTGTGCAGGTGTGTCTGCTATTGAGTCCAAGCCATAAATCGAGTTTATTGTATATTCATAGAATGCACATTGCTTAGCCGGTCCGGAACTAGACAAGTCCTTCCACATTTTAGGAACCAATTAAAACAAAAGATTTTTACAGAGATGAAGTGATCTTTTCTAGTTTCTTACAATCTGATGTAACCTATAGATTCGTCAGGTAATATCTAGTATATGCACTGCACCTAACTATTTTCTGGTCACAAGGAAGAAGTTCGAGCTCGAGACCTCCAGACCTCTGGAATGGTGAGAGGACACTGAAGCCAGTTGAGTCATAGCTCACCGGCACACTTCACATAACTATATATGATCGCATCTTTAATTGAGTTGACTCGCTCTATCTATATTTTCTTTTAGTTACTCCTCTTCCAAACATAGTGTTTTTGGTGTTATACTCCTTACACCAACATTCATTTTCCAAATACTTTGGTCACAGTAGTTGTTTTTGGTTACAGTTATTCATTCCAGATTCCAGAAAGTTGGGACATCAATGATCAATATCGGTCTCTTTGCTACATGCGACCTTTAGCCATATGGGCAATGCAGTGGGCCTTATCAAAACCTAAGGACTTTAAAGAAGAGATGCACCATAAAGGGATCGAGGACGAGTCCTATCTTAAGCAACATGCAGGATTTTCCAAAGTAGCTCACCTTCTTAGGTTGCCGGAAGAAGAAGCGTCAAAAAGCTTCTTTCAAGCTGTTTATGAGTTTACTTGCAAGAGAATGCTATTTTAACTTAAACTAAATCAGTCTCTATATTCTTCATGGGATGTTTAATCACACCCTAGTTAAGTGTATATGTGTATCTTGGAAAATGTTGTAACTGACAGCTTCTCAATCAATAAACATACCGATTAAATAATTCTTGGTTATATAGGCCCTCTTCATTCACCACCATATATGTGTTCTTCGCCAACAGAATTATTGAAAGATTTTTTTTTTTCAAAATTATCATCATTAGTTTTTGAGAGGAAAGTAATAATGTTTCAAAATCCAATATAATCATTAATTCATGTCAACTTTCTTTTATCTAAAACTTATGAAGTAGATGATTGATGGTAGAAAATCCAAAACCTACAAAACAATCTTTTTTGGTGGGGTTTAAGGACCTCAAATGATAAAGTTAATGACGTTTTAGTGAAAGATTGCAATAAATGAAAGAATAAGTTTTAAATTCCAAAAATAACAGTGTTTGTTCTTGTTTTTGTATAATAATGCTCTGAGAATTAAAATATGAATACTTCGAAGAGACAAATTGTGAATCCTTTATTTGATTGGTTCAAGGGGAATTTATAGCATTTGAAACTTGTCATGTTGCTTGAATGAAGGGGTTAGAAATGTAATTTTCTCATGATAGCATTAATGATGGATTAATATCTCTTATGCAATATTAATGAGTGATAAATATCTCTTACACAATATTAATGTTGATAGAAACATGATAGGCCCTTAAAAGACTTATATACACCTAGGAGCGTTGAGATAAAAGTATTTTTTACATTAACATTTTATATTAAAAGTCACATGAATAAAAAAAATGAAGTCTCATGGTCCAACATAGGGTCTATAATAATAGTCAGGCCCAACATGGAGCCTATAATGATCATCAAGCTCATACCTACTTGAACTTGGCACGAAGCCAAGCTCACAGTTGATGGGTCTGGTAGTTTGTTAAACCCTTATGTATTTGGACTCTGCGCGTAGCTGAACTTAAAAATATTGGGTTTGGTAATTTACCAAACCTATGTCTACTTAGGCTTCAACACATAGCTGAACTCATAAACGTTAGGCCTATTTAGGCTCAACACATTGCTAAACCCAAAGAGGTCAAGCCTAAAAGCTTGTTAAACCCATGTCCACTTGGGCTCAGCACATAGCCAAACTCAAAGATGTTGGGCCTAACAGCTTATCAGATCCATGTCCACTTAGGCTCAACGTGTAGTTACACTCAAGGATATTGAGCCTAATAGTTTTCCAAACCTATGTTTACTTGGACTTAACGTGTAGCTGAATCCAAAGAGGTTGGGTTTGAAAGCTCGTTAGGTCCATGTCTACATGAGCTCGGTGAGTAGCTGAACCTAAGGTTGTTGGGTCTGGCAGCTCACCAAACCTATATCCACTTGAGTTTAGCACGTGGCTGAACCTAAAATTGCTAGGTCTAGTAGCTTTGCAGATTCAAATTTACTTGGGCTTAGTATGTAGCTGAACCCAATGATATTGAGTTTGACAACTTGTCAGATCCATATATACTTAGACTTAGTGCATAGTTGAACCCAAGAGTATTGGGTCTGACAGTTTGCTAGACCCATGTCTGATTAGGCTTAGCGCGTAACTGAACGAAGAATACTAGGTCTTGTAACTCACTAGACTTATGTCTATTTAGGCTTATGAATCAGCTCACTAGACCTATGTTTGTTTGGGCTTATGAATCCATGAAGGGGACCTTGCAAGGCAAGCTTGCACATGTTAAGAAGTGAAAGGAAAAGTGGCTGGTAGTGAGATGTAATGGGATGGGATACAAAAATATAGGGTTATGCCCACTATTAGAGAGTACCTTCTCTTAAGGTGAACAATAGGCCTTGTATGATCTCGGATGAGGAAAAAACTTATGTTGTGTTGGCCTCGACCTCAATTGAGTACAATGTCAATAAGATGGATAAAAGGCATTACCATGCCTTGTTGCAAAGTATACAATCTTTTGATCACTTGTTTTTATATATGTAACTACTTATTTCTAACTTTGTTTTTGTGTAGGGTTAATAGCTGAAAGAGAAGGAAAAACTTCAGCAAGGTCTGCAGGGGAGAGCTTGTCTGGATTGAGGAAAAAGTCTTCATCTTTTTGACTTAAGTAAAGCTAGGACTAGAGTATAGATGGAACACGACCCCATCAACATAGATGAATTTTCTATTCCCAAAGACAATGTTCCTAAGGAAACAATGATGAGAGCCACTTCTCTTGTAGAAATGAGGGTAACCACTACTTCTTTGGTTGGGGATCAACTAAAGTTGACCTCTCCTAAAGTGATTGCAAGTGTTATTGCTTGGTTTAAGAGAAAAAAAGGTATATATCCCTGTGAAGTTTAGCGTTGTAGCCTTAGTTGTAAAGGCCTCTCCTGTCATGACAATCTCAATGCCCTCACCCCTAATTTCTATTGTAGAGACTTCTTTAGTTGTTGGGACCTTTATTCATGGTGCTTTTTAGAAAGCTAAACAACCTAAGTTTGAAGATGTCCTTACTAACCTTACTTTGATCGAGCACCGTATATTTTTCCCACCTCAATTGAGGAAGAAAGGTAGGTCATGGAGGTTGTTATTGGTGAGAGGTCTGGTCTAAGAGAGAATGGCCTAGATGTGGTCAAGCACTTGAATAGGGTTCTGACCATTCCTTCAAACATCCTGATAATGTATGATGAGAGCTACAACCATCATTTAGCCCTGACTTGATAAATAGCCTTCAACGTAA
>Ga0325411_1009140_pt1 | contig 10632 bp, 8 predicted proteins | sample PopdelMetagenome_13_FD_206181 | JGI IMG/M metagenome (GOLD analysis project Ga0325411, IMG submission 206181) | Populus deltoides microbial communities from Bellville, Georgia, United States - Xylem-PdIQD-R4 | ecosystem: Host-associated > Plants > Phyllosphere > Stem > Wood/Secondary xylem...
CTGAGCAACCAATCGAAGCATCTTGAAGAGACAACTGATGTGAAAAAGGAAAGAGAAGGAACGCATGCAGCCTCAGCTCAGTGATGCGAACAACGCGGCAAACAGTCTTATGAGAAGACAACCACTGAAACAGTTATGATTTGAGCAACAACACACACCACCCCATAAGCTTTACCTTCATTGGACACTTCGGAAGACATGGTGGTTGAGAAATTTTGATTATCAAATAACATCGCATGCACCTCCTGCAGGACGCGGGTGGAGTCCACTCTCTGGTGCATGTCTCATACGTACCATCGATCTTTTTTATTATTATTTTTATTTTTAAAAATACTAATTTGCCCCTAATGCAAATAGAGTATAATAAATAAAAAAAAAAACCATGAAAAAAATACTAAAATACACTTTGACAAGAACAACAAAGTAATTGTAATATTTGTAAAAAAATATGCCTTTTAAGAGCATTTGTATAATTCAACTATATAAAAAATATAAACTATTAAATTGCCCCCAGTCACTTCACGAATGACCTCTCTGTCTCATGTCTCATGGAAAATATCTTTCTACCCTGCAATCATGGCAAAAACTTTATATATAGAACAAAAAAAAAAAAAAGTAACTATACTATGCAATTCTTGTCTGACGGTCTACTGTAACTGTAAATGACTGGGCTCAATTTTTATTTTTATTTTTTATAATAAGGCCAGCTGGTTAACGAAGGGAGAAGAAAGAAGGGCGTGAAGGAAAAACACACCGCCACACTGAAACAGAGAAGAAGAAGCAAGTGGAAAGGAGAGGAAAGAAAGCCTCGGAAGAAGGGGAAAAAAAACACAAAAGCCAGAGAACTATTGAAGTCCACAGTGCAATGAGAGTGTATCCACTGTGTTTTTACCCTCATCTTAGTTTTTTTTCTTGTTTTTGTTTTTGTTTTTGTTAATAGCACAGATCAAGTGTCCCCTAGAGTTCCTCTGAGCACTTCAATGGGGATCTTCCATCGACCTGAAAGAGTATTATCATTCCTACTGAAGTGTTTGGGGGAACTCCTGGTGTCGTTTGATGTTCATAATTCGTTAATTACAAGCTCAGAAAACATAGTAAGCAGGCTTCGTGATACAGGGAGAACTTGTAAAGCAGCAGAATTTCTAAAACCCCTCAAAATGGTGCACACAGGTTAGAGTTAATTCTTTCTTCTGTTTGTGCCAGAGCAGCATCATCACAGGTAACTGATGTTTTTTCTTACCTGCAATCCATGACATAATTGTACATATGTTATGTTTGAGGTTCTATATTTGGCTGCCATGCTTTCGCTCCATTCTTCTGTCTGTCATCATTGTTTGACACAAATTTAAGAACCTCAAATTGCTGCAGGAGCATTGATGATTTTGGATTAAGAGCTTCCGCCGTATCTTAAAAGAACCTGAGCTCCCAAGGAAATCAACAAAGCCAGAAATGCTCACGATAGGTCCAGATTTCAGTTTCAAATTCAAATGAAGAACTGTATTCAATCCAGAGCAAATTACTTGGCAAACCACATGCCATTAGGAAAGTGTTGCTGTCAAGTTTCCAACTCATGAGATTATGCACGAGTTGGACCTTCCTGCAAAGATAAGATTGTGAGCATTTTACATACAAATGTGCTTGCTGCTGAATAAGAATTCAGCAGAACAAAAAATTCCTTCTGCCAGCATTTTGCAGCCTGCAAGACCGCCCTCTTTGTCGACAAACACCATATGCAGCTTTGACGTTTTTGCCTCTAAAGCACTTGCACATGAAGAGCCTTTGTTAGTCAATAAATGACAAGATTTTCTTTTAGACCCAAACAAAAGCTGGCTTCCTTGGAAAACTACACGGATGACAGATTTTGCTGAAAATCAACCTGTCGCTTGAAAAAGTCTCTGGCCCTTTGACATCCCTCATCCAAATCCTTCATCATTGCTCCACTATTACATCAAGAGGAAAAGAAGGGGTGTAACATGGTAACATCTTTTGAACACATGTTTGGTTTGACAAGGCTTCATGCTAGCAAGACTGGGTCTACTGATCGTTGTACTGTTGAACTTGCCAAGAACAAGGCAATGACATTACCATGAATACACAACGGTCAATGCTTCATGCCAATTAACTGAGGTACATTATGGAGAAGACTAACATCGCATCATGATTAGCGGCTAAGACCTTTACAGGCATGACAGAATATAGACAAACTGTAAGTAGGTTGCTGGACTTGGCTTGGGCAAGCCTCCTCTATAAGGTCCTGATCATGGTTTCGTTTGAACAGTTTTCTCTTGTTATGCGTTGTAGCAGGGACTGGCTCCTGATTTTCTTGCTTTATTAATTTAATGAATTTCAGAATTCACCAGTGTGTGTGTGAAATGCATCATGCATGTCCTATGCAAACAAACAAGGGATTAGCTTTCCTTGTATGTTTGATCTTCCTACCAGGTTATAATATTATATGTGTGCTCGTCGTTCCTTTGTCACACGATACCAGACATCTGCCTATAATTTGGTGAAGGTTTTTCTTTATATACTCTGTTAAGTGACAGTTGATGGCGGCTCATAATTGAGCCAAAAAATTCAGCTTCCAACCGTCCTTGAAGTTTGCTTAATTGCAAAAAAAAAAGTTCCCAGAGCTTTACTATAAATGGGGCACTCGTTTCTTGTTTAGAGCATTAAGTTTTGGACCTTTCCAGCCCCAAACCAGCTTCCAAATACCGATATACGCCTCACCTCCTCCCAATCTTGGTCCGGAAGCAAATCATAAGGTGACGAAGTAGAAAATTTACCATTATTGGTATGGTAAATCTCCACATTACTTGATCACACGTTGCATTAAGACTAGGTGTCTAGAGTCAAGCATCATCAGTCCAAGTTGGTGGAGAGAAGAGAGGGGTAGCCCAACTGGTGGGGATCCGATCTCGTCAGAACAGAACATTGTAACTTACAATCCCTTGTAGTGCTAAAAAACTCTTCAACTCAGCAACAGAATCTTTAGCGTCTGAAATATCGTAAGCAACAAATCGTTGGGAACCTTCTGATGGAGCTCCTCCTCCTTTCGAAGGATCATTTTCTCTAGTCTCCTCATTGTGATCACTGCCAGGTTTCTAAATCCAGTCAGGGTAGCCCTTGGCACATCTTGTTTCTCACACCGCATCCCCTCTTCCACACTCTTCTCTTATTTTCCCTGGTGATTTCAGTTAAAGTTCGAATGACGTGTTTAAATAACGAGCCCTTCCTCTGGGCTGACACGGAGAGAAAGCCAGTTGCATCAATGTCAAAGATTACCTCTAGGCTCTAGCTGAGGTGCACCAAGTGCAGTTCAGTGGCAGGAATATCTTTCAATTCAATCTCACCAAGTCCAGTTGCATCCTGTTTTTTTTTTTTTTTTTGGTGTTTAAGAAAACATAATTCGTAATTCTTAAGAAAACAACTTGTAACATTTTTAAGTTCGTTAATTTGATGTGATCAAGAAATAGATAGATTACTACTGGCTTCAGGTTTTGCAAAGCCTAGCCCACTTTTATGGCCTGCTCTTTTTATACTTGTATTCTGGATTAAGTCCATCAATGCTTCAACAAGAAGTCAGAGCTATAAAGTTTCCAGTCCTGCCGGAGATTCTCATGATGACGAACAAAGAAACTGGATAGCTTTCACTTTTCAGACAAGCTGTGTAGAGTGTTGATATCCTGGACTACTGCCATCCTAGTTGCTTTTTTGGAAGTTCTTTTGGTTATTGAAACAAGAACCCTAGCTGCAAGCTCGGGGAAAGAACAAGATAGAAGATTGCAACTGATGCATCACATGCTATATAGGGTTTTAAGCATTCACAAGCTAGAGCATCTATGTAAACAGAAATTCCAACACTGAAATCATCATTTCATTGCAGAAAATACACTCTCTTCACTTTATCAGTTCTTAGTGTTAGAAGTTTACATCATTCATTCATTCCAAGTAAGCAAATAAATTAAACGGAACAGATTATAATTTTGGGAAAAAAAAATATTATCGAAAAAAAGCATCTTTTCTTAGATGTTATAATAGGCCGAAAGGTTCAGGCAGAGGCTCAAACCCATTATCAAAGAAGGGTCCTTGATCAGATTTATCATCAATACTGTGCAGCCAATCCGTGTTCTTTAAATCCTCTTTGAGTAATATTGCATCATAACGAGAGCTTTCACAGATGTCAACAACTTCACTCAATTTTGCAGAGTATCGTTGTCCATCATTTGCTTCACGCCTGATTTCGGTAGCCCTGCTAAAGTAGCTTTCATTTTCCAAAACATCTCCATTTTGCAAATTTCCATTGTTGATGGATTCTGGAGCACTCCTGGAACGGGCAGAGTGGGTCTTGGGAGTGGCAGATCTAATGCTCTGAGGGAAGAGGGTGGTGCTTGTAAGCGATCGGGTGCTTCCTGTGCCATTTCTCAAGTCCTACAACAGCGAATTGATATACTTTTAGGATTATCTTAAAACATAGAACTGTCTCTTGAAGGCAGAAAAAAATAATGTTCCGTGCAACAGAAACCAAACACAAAAATCTTTTATTGCATTAGTAATAGCAGGTAATCAAAGCACCTCTTTCCAAGTATGTCAGCTAACCTAATAGACAATGCCATCATCAGTCCAAGATCTCGGCCAAAAGAACTGGCAATTCATCTCAGCCGCACCTCATAATTTTCAAGGTAAGGAATTTGAATCAACAGCCAGGGAATAAAATGTAAAAAGATCATGCTGTTAGTTCAATGGCAGCCAACAAATAAACAGCATTGTCATTGTTTAGGTTCTATTATAATGAAGGTAGTAGCATGGCATTGTGTGATGCACAGACATTTGCACTTGTAATCAACATGGATGACAATGATCAAATCAATCATTTGAATTCCAACTCATTAGGAAGCCAGACTAGAAGATTATCAACTTGACAAAAACATGTTTCTCAGTTTCAGTGAAAATTTTCAAGAAAAAGAGCATTTGAAAGTTGATAAATGTTGGCACCCAACTAGCAAATTTATATCTCATTCAAATTGCATGCACGCGGGGATGCTACACAGCATAAAAAGCTAGTTTATCATAACATGGATGGAAGAGAACCCATACCATATGCCTGATGGCCATATCCAGAGACTTCTTAGATATAGTCCTCCCAAACCCGGTGCTCTCTGAGGCTGTTGATGATGACTTCACAGGTTTTCTCATTCCTAATTCTGACACATGCGAGACCTTTCGAGGCTCAGGTGCATCAGCAATATGCCCATTACTATGCACACGGCCCTTTCCAGATGGCTCTGTGAGTCTTCCCCGTGAGACAATTGGAGATGAGTGTCTTCTTGGTGCAATCACAGAGCCTACACTTTCTGGGTTCCCCTTCATAGTTGCATGAACATTTGGCCGGGACCTGCCTGCAGAAAGTGGCCTGTCTGGCAAAGTTGTTCTGAGGTTTGGAGGTGTGTCAAGAGGAAAATCAGGAGGAACAACTGGCTGTTGTGGACGGACTCGAGGGCTTGGGGAATTTGGTCGGGATGTTGGTCCAGGAATGCGATTATTTGAAAGAACTCGTCCAGCAGAAGTTGAAGGGCTTGAGGCAGTGGATGAGGAAGGTGCTGGGTTCCGACGTGTGGGAGTTGATGGACGAGAATTTGATCTAGGGGGTGCTGTACTCAAGTTTGCAGGAATTTGTCCCCTGGAACTTGGAGTTGAGGGTCTTGAATTTTGAGAGGGTCGAGTCTTGTCAATTGAAGAGCTGGTGGGGGCTGGACGAGCTCTTGATGGAGTTGAGGAACGTGATGGTGTCGGGCGGGCTGATGGTGTGGAAGGTCTTGCTATAGATGGTGTGCGGGAGACTGGGGAGGATGGTCTAGTATAAGATGAGACAGAGGCTGAGCTTGTATTTAGGATTGAAGAGGACCTATTTGAGGAATAGGTACTGTATTGTGAAGAAGATATAGAAGGTCGAGTCACTGAGCTGCTTCTAGTTGGCCTTGAGGAATGGTAACTCTCTGGTTGTGAAACTGAAAGCTGAAAACACAGGTAAGAATTAGGCTTAAACTTTGATAGCTGATCCCATGTCCTCCCATTATCAGAAAAAACTCCTAAAATGAAAATACTATTGTTCAACCAGAAGGGGCTAATTCAACAAGCATAAAATGATCTGAAATTGGGGTAAGACTGACAGTGATAGCTTAAAGAAAGAAAAGAAGCAGGGCATACCCTAGATGCCGCCTTGGTAGTAGAAGCTGATCTAGCCAAAGAACTGCTTCGTGGAGCCACTAAAGTTGGTTGTGATTCACTTCCTTCTGATGACGGAAAAAGAGGAGTTCCAGGGGGAGTGAGAAGCCTAATGACATAAAAAGAAATAAGTATGGATGACAGCATTTGAATGCTAGTTTTTTGGTTTGTGGAAGTAATAATTTCGATACAAGAGTAATAAACTTGGTCTGCAAGCGTTCATTCAACACAAAAGGAACATTTAACTACTATGATTTCAAGCCTAAATTATCCGCTAAATCCTTGTCAGCCCAGTATAAATAAGCAAATAAACAATGGGACAATGTCTTGGAGCTTTAACTCATACTTAAAATGTAATTTTTCTTTTCTACAGGAAAGCACTTCCATGGAAACATTCTGAATCATATTTAAGTAATCATGTGATCTTCCATTGTGAGAGAATCTCCTGATCTCTTTCCTATCCTGTACAATACAATGTCTCATTATTTGAAATAAGCCGTGCAGAGTTGTCTGCAACTTTTAGAAGCACCAGAACAAAGCAGAGTTTCCGTTCTGAGTTCATCAAAGCTTAGAATGCAAAATTCTATATGAGATCCCAAGGTGCAGTCCACTTAAAACTCAGAATTCTATTTTTTTTTTAATCTTTTCAGCTTTTCTAAATTGTACTAAATTCATTATAGAAAGAGGTGATTATCCAAAGTGGAAGGACTTCCAAATTCCACGACAATGTGAACCTTGAGCGAGCTATGTTTCCTCTAAAACTATCAATCCAACATATCAAAAACGAATTTCAATCTGTTGAAAAAGTTTCAACTTTGCATCCAAAACTCGAAACGAATCGAATCTTATACCAGACACATCCAGCATCAATGCTGTTGACCAAAAAAAAAAAAGAACAAAAAAATTAGTGACTCTAACATGCAACTGCTAAATCCGGAAAGCATCAAAGATTTACCAATCATAATCATGCTTCCCTCCTTCTGATGATAACAGATCATCGATCCCACTCCTCGCAAGTTTGGCTGGTCCAACTGAAAGTCTCCCCAATTTCACTGAAACTGTAACCAATAACCCCACATCAAATCATAAGGCCATCACATATTTTCGTCCCCACAAACAAAAAAGAAAGTAGACAAGCAAGATTCTGAGCTGGCTAAATCAAAATGGGAATTTAAGAAAATCCCAGATGAAAATCACCATAAATGTAAATTCAAAACCAATAAATAATGAATCAAATCCATTAAATCTAGGCACAAAAGAAAAGGAAATAGTTCTTTGCTAGCAAAAGAAACGGCACCGTTTGCATTTCTTTTCCTGTTTCTTTGATTATAAGTATAGTGTTCATTAAATATAACATCGTTTTCATTTCCAAATCTCTCATTCATCAACAAAATGACCAAACCATCCTCTTCTTCATTCGAGCGTCTCCATGGAAGAATTGCAAGAAACACAGAAAACCACCGAGGGCATCTCCGGGAACAAAACTGGTAAAAAAAAATCCAAAACATACCATCAGAAGATTCATCGGAGGAGGCGACAGAGAGACTGCGGCGGTTCTTGGAGAAGAGATCCAAGTTCTCATCCTTGTTGTGATTATCTTTAGAAAAAACACCGCCGCCCGTCAAACTATGACCTCGGCGGTGGTACTGGGACCCCACCGGAATATTTCTCCCTCCCACTAAAGACTCTCTCAAACTCCCATTAACACTCCTATAATTACCGTTATTATTATTATTACTACTACTCATCATCATTTCTTTCCTTCTTTGTTGCTTTTTCTTTTTTCTTTAGCTAAGCTTCTTTCATGGCTGCCAGCAAAATCCACATATTATCCTTTCTGAAGCAGCAAAATGTATGTCAAAAAGAAAGAGAAAGAGAAAGAGAATGATAAGATCTACTGCGAGAGGGGGAGAGAGAGAAAGAGAGAGAGAGTGTAGTAGATGCGAAGGGAGACAGTAAGTCACCTAGCTCTCCTCTGTTTTCTTTAATGTTTTACGTCATGTAAGAGCTTGAGAGAGAGTCGGGTTTGGAATTTGGATCTGTGCGCTTTTTTTATTATTTTTTTGAAAATGACTTCTTTGATCTATAAATATTACTTGATTCTCAAGTGGATCCCCAAACAAATAGTATTTATCAATTGGGCCACTATTGATAAACTTGACCAGATTAATCCCCGCAGAAAACGTATAGTTTTAAGCAAATATCATATGATTCTCAAATGGATCTTCAAACAAATTATTATCAATTGAGTTTCTATTTATCCAACAAGATCAGATCAATCTCACTATACCATTTGAATTAATGAAAATACAGTGTAGTTTCAAGACAAATAAATCATTTTTTTATGAATTCTAATATTTTTTCAAATCAATTTAATATTTTTTTTTGTTTTTACTTGGAGTATATTCAGGAATTGAATAATATGTTGAAAACAAGATAGGGAAAAAGTTCAGGGGGTTAACTGGGAATCGTCTGATTGTAGGGACCTAAATGAGAATATTTTTTAATTAAGGACTTAAGTGATGGGTAGATGATAATTGGGGTATGGTCAAAATGTAATTAATCAGTGCTAAAGAGTCAGATTTAGGGAGATCGGTGCTGAGGTGCAGTTTTGTTAATGGTGGAGGAAGATAATTAAGAGAGAATGGTAAAATCTGACAATACATATTTTTTTTTATTTAAATTATTTATCCATTTTTAAAACATCAGCTCTGTCTTTATTGCAACTGTATAAATCATGTGGTGAGTTGTTGTCTTAGAGCCACATGCCTGTCCCCCGAGTGAGGGCATGTGTCTTTATCTTTCAATAATCTTCGTTTTTTTTTTTTTTAGTTTCCAGTTTTATTCATGAATATTAGAGCGTGTTTGATAGTATGGTTGTAGGTGTTTTTCAAATAATTTTTCGTGTCAAAATGCATGCCGATGATGTTTTTTCATTTTTTAAAAATTATTTTTAACATCAGCACATCAAAACGATCCAAAACGTACAAACTATATTAAATTTTACCAAAAAAAAATTTAAATTTTTTAAAAACACAGTCATAGCCATGTTTCTAAACGGTAACTAAACCCCGATTGGAGATTGCCCGGCCAAGGAATCGGAACATTTTAATCTGTAACGTGGTATATTGTACTGTGTTTTTCTAACTTTGTGGAATATCTCATTCCAAGGGCTCGTGATCATTGTTTGACCGGTCAATTAAAGACAAGACCGGGTTAAAAATTTAAATTGACATGGGTAACTTAATCGGTCCAGATCTAGCCAGTCAAAACTTGATTATTAATTTATTTATTTATTTATTAAAAAAATTAATTATTCAACACTATTTTAATTTAAAAAAATATAACAAACCCTAATAACTTGTAAATTAGATCAACTTCGATTCTAAACTATGCTTGTGATGTCATTGTAAACTAGTATGTTTATATCATGGTTTTTCTTCGTGGGGCCATTAAAAGGGTGTGTTTGGAACAATAAATTTTTTTATTTTTTTAGTATGTTTTAAAAATGTTTTTAACTTGAGAAAAAATAAATAAATTATGTTTGCTTAGTGTTTTATAATACTTTTAATGTTTTTATATTATAAATAAATTGATAATTAGTGATGTCATTGTAAACTAGTCAACAAGATGAAGCTAGTCGGGCAGAGTGGAGTTTTGTAGACAATCTATGACATTGGTCCCACCAAGACGACCTTCCTTCCTCATAAATGTTTGGAATTTCCATGGTGATTGCACATGAATTTCGGCAACTAAGATTGTTTTATCAACAAGAGATCATGGGCCTCTGATTTCACCCTCTGCCACAACCAACCACCCTTTAAAATAAAATAAAATAAAATAAAATAAAATAAATTGGGATCAGTTAGACACTTGATTGCTTATACTTCTGCATTTCATGGGACATTGCAACTACCATTGAGAGATTAATTTATTACACTGTGATCCCTCATTTAATTTTTTTTAATTTATAAAATAGAGCATAGATTTAAATTCCTTGATTTAAATTTAAATTTAAATTCAAATTGGTAGTTGGGTTCTTAATTGAGTGATTGACTGTTGCTGTTATCACCATGTGTTGTTCATATCTAACAAGGATGCCAAGGCAATTATGCAAGCAGAGCAATCATGCTTTGGTATTAGGTCACCGACAGCATCAAATGATGATTTGTTTTTCTTAGAAAACTATCTATGATATTAAAAAATTAAATAAAAAACTTAAAACTTTGTAAATACAATCAAACAATTCCCATTTTTACTGATCAAATAGAAAGAAAACTCTGGATATTTTTCTCTTTGAACATATCTTACAACTAGATGATGTGAAATCTAACTTGTCTTGTTTTTTTCCTTGTTTAAGAGGGGGAGTTCATGTTTGGAGATGTGGTAATTAAATGTTGTTTTTTA
>Ga0325411_1009141_pt1 | contig 10632 bp, 3 predicted proteins | sample PopdelMetagenome_13_FD_206181 | JGI IMG/M metagenome (GOLD analysis project Ga0325411, IMG submission 206181) | Populus deltoides microbial communities from Bellville, Georgia, United States - Xylem-PdIQD-R4 | ecosystem: Host-associated > Plants > Phyllosphere > Stem > Wood/Secondary xylem...
TCGTGTTTCTATTCGTTGGTCTTTTCTAAGGCTCAATGCAGATTTCTCTTCATGAGAGAGTCTCTACCTTATCGGGTTAAATCCTAACCATTCTAAAGTCTGAATATTAGCATCGCATTTATACACTTTGTATCTTTAATACCTGAGGGTGTATTTTATCGTGTAATTTTACATCTCACAAATATTAAAGTTTACATTTGGATCCTAAAAAAAAGATTGGAAAAAGATTTTTGAAATGTTGGCCAAATTTTAATGGATAATCATAAACTGGTTACGATATCCATTTTTGATTTTTTTTAAACATGAAAAAGATGCAATTTTTGTTTTTATGAAGATATGCTTGAAAAAATTTTAGGATTTGGCCGTATGCAATAAAATATTTTTTATTTTTGAAAATGTTTTGAAATTTTATTTTATTTTTGAAATATTTCGGAGAAACCCGGGAATTTTAATACCGAAGTTGTATTTTACAATGTAAATATACAACCCGATATTATGCAAAATTGGTAGAAAAATATTTGAGAAAATCATATTTTTTTAAAATGATTTTTGAAAAATTTTGAATTTTTTTTTAAAAAATGGGGGCCGAGCCGGATCCAGCCCAGCCATTTGAGCTGGGCCAAAACTAGCCCGACCCAAAGCTAAGTTAATTATTTTGATCGCTGCATGCAGAATTCATTCTGCATGCAGCGACAGCAGCAGTGAGCAACAGGGGCGGTTGATGCAAGGCAGGGATGGAGAACCACCTAAGGTGGTAAGGGCCTGTGGTCGTGCTGGTGGAAACGGCGGTGGGGTTGGCTGCAGGTGGCTGGAGTGGCTGCGGCTAGAAGAGGAAGAAAAGGAAGCAATCTGCAGAGGGGAGAGAGACGTTCATGGTGGCTTATTACAGATGCAATGGTGGCTGGCCGGTGGTCTTGGCAACACATGGTTGGCTGCGGCTGGAAGAGGAAGAAAAGGAAGCAATCTGCAGAGGGGAGAGAGACGTTCATGGTGGCTTATTACAGATGCAATGGTGGCTGGCCGGTGGTCTTGGCAACACATGGTTGGCAGCGGCTGGAAGAGGAAGAAAAGGAAGCAATCTGCAGAGGGGAGAGAGACGTTCATGGTGGCTTATTACAGATGCAATGGTGGCTGGCCGGTGGTCTTGGCAACACATGGTGGTGCTGGTTGCTCAGGGAGGGAGGAAGAGACGTTGACGGCGGAGGAAGAAAGAAGAAGAAGCAGAAGAAGAAAGTCTGCAACGGGGAGAAGTAAGAGAGGAGAGAGACGCGGTGTCTGCTCTACCACTGGTAAACGTCTGTTGGTGCAGGAGAAAGGTTTCTATGGTGGATATGGTGGTGGGAAGACCAGTGATGGTGTGCTGCCAGTGGTTGCCGCGGTGGAGGGAGAAAGAAAAACAGAAAAACAGAGAAAGTGGCAGAAACCGGGAAGAGGCTGATTTTTTGGCTTATTTTGGACCCGATTTTCTCCTCCCTTAGGCCATAAAATCCACCTCTATTTATAAACGGTGGAAGAGGGCAATCTTGTCTGCACTAGAGAAAAATTCCAGTCCTTGATTCGGATAAGAAGGATCCCAACCGTTGGCTCAAAGTAGGCATGGTGCACTGTCAAATTGTCAAATCTGCAGTTGTAGACTGCCTGAGTTGGCCTCTTTGGGGTGGTGCCACGTCCGTTTATTTGCCAGTGTGCCGGTGAAGACCATACCCCGACGTAGAGGGATGTTTGGTGATTAGTTTCATGCAAGTTTTGGAAAATTTCGTGGACATTAGGTGCATTAAATGCACCTGCAATGGAGGTGACTGAATCAATTTTTCAGGGAAAAAAGAAGAAGATAATGAATAGTGTTCAGGATTCTGTTTTGGCCAAAGTTCATTTCAGTCCTTCCTCTTTCAATTGCTTTCAATTGAACCTCTAATTGACCTTAAATGTTTGCAATTAAGCCCCTGATGACCTTCAATTGGACCCCTAAAGTTACGTACCTTTTGCAATATGGTCCTTGGTCTAGGATTTTGTCAATTTAACCCCTAATTGACCATCAAACTTTCAATTTCACCCCCGGTTTTTGTCAATTAAGCCCCTCAATTGTGGCATCTTTTGCAAATTAGTCCTTAGCTGTAAATTTCTTCAATCCAGCCCCTAATTAACCCCAAAACTTCTATTTTCTTGCAATTTGGCCCCTGATTTCAATCAATTAACTTGGTAAAAATTAAATTTGGTCTCTTAAAATTTCAATCTCCTCAATTAAACCTAAATTAGGCTCCCAAACTTAAGTTTTCACCAATTAAGCCTCAAATAAAATTAATTTGACCCATTTAAAGTATAATTAAGTCCTTGCATTTAATTAAATCCTTCAATTGGACCCAAATTAATTCTTAAACATAATTAAAATTTAATTTGGCCCATGATTAAATCAAATTGGCCTATTAAAAATTTAATTATGTCATTGGATTTAATGTTTATGCAAATTCGTCCAATAATCATTTAATTTAACCTTGAATTTGCATTTTGTCTCTATTTTTGGGCATAATGGGGTACAATTAGGCCTTGAATTTCCTCCAAAAATTGCAGCTTGATTTCTCGGCCTGCTTTCTCCACGTTGCCAACCTTTTATTTTATTTTTTGATTTTTATTTTGAAAAAAAGTGAATTTTTGGGGAATAACCCATAATTGGGTTATGACATTTAAGATCAATTTTTGACAACAAACAAGACTTATGCAATTCATTAAACATATCATCTAATCTAGGGATATGATGTTTATACTTTACTGTTATTTTATTGATTGCTTTACAACACACATTGTCCAAGTATCGTATTTCTTAGGTACTAAAAGTACCGGAACAACACTTGAACTCTCTCTCGAATATACCATTTTAACATTAACTTCTCCACTAACCTTTGAAGCTCCTTCGTTTTCCCATGATTATTTCTATAAGCTAATCTATTAGGAAAAGCTAAACTTGGTACTACATCAATCTCATGTTTTATTCCTCTTATAGATGGCAATCCACTTGGAATTTAATCGGGAAATACATTTTTAAATTCATTTAATAAAGAAACACAAACACTAAGAACACATGAATCAAATTCATTAGTGTTAAACTATATCTTCTTATACAAGAGTAAAATCGTAAGCATATTAAAAAAAAATACATTGATAGAGTTACATGAGTGTGTCCGAGCATTTGATATCGAGACAAATTTTTATTAGATCAGTCAGTTGAGTGGCATACATCCTGACCACACATTGGTTACAATTTTGGTTGAGCGATAGAGACACGAGACATGCACATTCCATCTACATGTTGGTAATATGACACTTACACTACATGATGTCATCAACACCATGTTGATGGGATGAAAACAAAATGAATTGGATAAGTAATTTATAAATTTCAGGGAAAAGTATTCTTTCATCTTAAGCAATCAACATTCTCTTTCTAGAAGAGGCTCTCAATTCATTTTATTTATGTAACATGTATTGTCACACCCAACGTCACGGCAACCTTTAAAAATTCAATTGCAAAGAGAATAGATTTCTGGCATCTTGTTCTTAGATAAAAAATATCTTATTTAAAGAGTCGACACCTAATATTAGAGTCATTAGAAACCATTATTAGTCAATAGAGACAACATTCTCTTTCTGGAAAAGGCACTCAATTCATTTTACTTATATGACATGTATTGTTGCACCCGACATCATGGCGACCTTTAAAAATTAAATTGCGAAGAGAATAAATTTCTGGCATCTTGTTCTTAGATGGAAAAGGTCTGGTTTAAATATTCGACACCCAGTATTATGGTCATTAGAAACCCTTATTAGTCAATAGAGATTCTATGGTACGAGACTAGTTACGTAAAAAGAAGATATTATCACCTCTTAAGCGTCCTACATGAGGTAGGTTGAACTGCTGGTTTTATCTTAAATTGTTAAGGGTTTGTTGTATTATGCTACCTATGGTCTGCTCACTACCAGAAATTGATAAATACAAACGGAAATACCAAAGGAATATTTCCCTCAGTAAATTTTCGAGGGATTTTACCGACGAAAATATTCCCTCGGTATATAATGAGGGAATTACCGTGGGAAAAAAAATTATAACAACGCAAAAAAGTATGATGACATGTCATTTTTACCAACGGAATTATCGACAGAATAAATTCCGTCGGTAATTCCGTCGGTAAATTTATTGGTAAATTGTGAACACTGTTCATCATGTCAATTACAAAGGGAATCACCGAGGAATTTTCCGTCGGTATTTTCCAGAGAGCTCCAGAACTGTTCACTTTCCAATTGCACTGTTAATTGTTGTTCTTTACGGACAAAATCACCGACGGATTGAAAAGTCGTCGGTGTTATTTGGTGGTTTTCTAAAAAAATTCAATTAATTTGAAATTTTCATTTAAATATTACAGACAGAATCACCGACGGATGAAAAAATCATCGGTAATTTTTTGGCGGTTTCTGAAAACTTTTTACGAAATTAAAAATTTAAATTAAATATTACCGACAGAATAATTAAAAAATATTAATATTCAATTATCTGTCGGTAACGCGCCCCAATAAAAAGCCTGAATCCTCTTATTTCACAAGAGACATACCCATTTCTTATTATTATTATTATTATTATTATTCTTCTTCTTCTTCTTCTTCTTCTTCTTCTTCTTCTTCACTATATGTAAAAAACATCATTTCTTATCTATTTCTTTCTCTTTTTTTCTCTCTTATCTCCTTCTCTTTTCCTCCATGCTTGGGCATGTCTTCTTCTTTTTTTTTCTTTTATCCTCTTAGTTTTTTTTAATTAATATGCTTAACGAAATTTTTTTCTCTGTTTAGCTTCACATGCAACTACATTAAGGTAAAAATTTTTTCTTCTTTTTTCATGATTTTTTTCACTATATTTGCTTTTTATTTTATTTTAATTGTTTTTGTTCTTAATAATTGTATAAATATTGTTGTGAGATTTGTTTTCTTATGAGATCAATTTTTAGTTGATTTATTTATAGGATTTTAAAAATTTTAGCAATTGCAACTTTATTTTTTTCGTATGAATATTTTTAGTAGAATTTATTTTTTTGTTTTATTTATTTGTTGCAAATTTGTTTGAGTTGATTTTCTTATTGTTTTTTCCAAGCATTTTGAGTATATATTATACAGTGTTAATTTATGTTAATTTAATTATTTTATAATTTTATAAAATGAATTTTTTTAAAATGTTTTGAAATAATTACCGACGGAATTACCGACAGAAATTCCATCGGTAAATCCATTGGTAATAAAAAAATTATTACCGAGAGATATACCGATGAAATAAACCGGATAAATTTATTTTTTTAATACCAACGGATTTACCGACGGACAAAAAATTACCGACAAAAGATTCACCGACAGAGCATTTCTGTCGGTGATTCCGTCGGTAATTAATTTACCGATGGAATATGTATCTTACGCTGACGGAAAAATTTCATCGGTAAAACTGTTAAATCTTGTAGTGGCTTGTAATATTCCTAACTCTAACGTCAATGAATATTCCACTAAGAATACTTTCAAACGTATAGTGTTCCTGGTTCTAACGTTAGTTAATAAACCAATAAAATAAATTTAAATAAATGCATATGTATTTTTTAAAAGAAAAAAATATATCATATGCCGAATTTGTATTTCACAGTAAAAATCTACAAATCAATATACAATAAAATCATAAAAACAAAAAAAAAAAAACAAGGAACTTACAAATAATTTCAAAAAAAAATGTATGGTATTGTGAATTTTTTGATATCCAGAACGGTCTGTCTAGCTAGATATCAAAATAAAAAGGGGAAGAATAAAAGGAATAAGGTATAAGGGTATCCTTTACCAAATACACCTTTGACCAGTACAAATTGAGTTGGCTGGGCCTGAGAGCCAAGCCCGATCTGTTCTCTTCTCTCTCTTTTTTTGAGCTGGGTCTAGTCCAGCCTTACTGTCTGGGCTAGACCCAGGAGGCCTGGCCTGGTCACCGAGCCAGTGACCAGCCCGGGCACTATTGCCTAGCATGCGTGAATTACTCATGCTGGCAACAGTGCCAGTGTAATTAAAAGGGAAAAGCGAGGGAAGAGAACGCTACTGACCTGTAGCTTGAAGACCGAAGATGAAGACGCTGGTGACGACCTGGCTGGGCGACGTCCTCTCCCTTCTTCCGTTTTATCTCCTGCTTTCTTCTGCTCTCAGGATTCTCTCCCTCTCTCTCTGTTCTATCTGCCTTTTCTTTTGTTTTCTTTTTCTCTGTTTTTTTCTCTTGTCTCTCTTCTCTCTGTATCTCGGTGTCGTCCTCTGTCTTGTGTGATTCTTGGTTTCGTGGCATTTCTCTCTGTGCTCTCCATAACCTCCCTGTCTTGCCTTTCTCTGGCCTTTATAAGGCCAGAGAGTGCACTCTGTTTGTCCCCATGATAGCGATCATGGACGACCTGCACGATGGGAACTCTCAGTCCTGCAATCGTAACGACCAACTTTCATTTGGAGATGCATCGTGTGATATTGGGCAGCTGGTAAACTTGGTAGTAGACGTGGTCCATGAATGTAACCGTTTTGGCGTATTTTCCTGCTGAATCGGTCCCTGGGATGAGGAAGAAGGCGATGAACAGTTATTCCAAAACGGCGCCGTTTCCATGAATAAAGATGGCTATTTTCAATTTTGCCCCTGGATCAATTGCAATTGGACCCTGTATTTTATCGAAATTTACAAAACAGTCCTTGGTTTATGAATTATTCAATTCAATCCTAATTGACTCTTCAACTTTTAATTCTTTCAAAATTACCCCTGAAACAAGCAATTAACCCCCCTATAGTATCACCGCCTATTCATTTTGGTCCTTGAACTTTAATTTCTTGCAATTTCAACCTAAATCAGCCCCAAATTTTGATATTTTTTCAATTAAACCCTTGAATGCATTGATTAAATAAATCAAAATTTAATGAAGTCCATGAACTTATCAAATCTTCTAATTTTTTACCAAATTGACTTTTAGATTTATAATTTTATCCTTATTAGTCTCAAACTTTTAAATTATGTTGTCTTAACCCAATTCTCAAATTATATTTATTTTTAATTGTTTTTTTGTTTTTTTTTATTTTAAAAAAATAAAAAATTGAGTTATAATATATATATATATATTCCCACACTATTGAAACATAGTGTGAAACAAATGTAAGCATGTGTGTTGAAAGAGCCATCATTACTTCCTTAGAGAAAACAAATTTAGTGTTCCTCTTGTCATAAAATATTATTATAGCAAAATACTATTTGCTATATTAATGTTTTTTTTTAGTTTCAATTCAATCTTTTAATATTGGTTTATTCCTAACTAAGCTTTACATTTTTTTTTCAAATTATTTTTTTATGTTTATCTCAATTTTATAAACTCTTGTCGCTAGTTTGACGAGCTAACTCGATTAACTTAAGTTTTTTTTTCTCTTTTTCTAATTGATTTTTTTCTTGATTTTATCTTTCAATATTTGATTGATTGGAAATTGAGTTTTATGATTTATTTTAGTTTTATTTCTACGAGGTTATCCTTGTTTCATGACTCAAGTCACAGGTTTGGCGGGTTGACTTGAGTTATTTTTTTGTTTTTTTATTGAATTTTCAATTTCAATTCCATCCTTTTACATTATGTTCACTAGAGACTAAGCTTCATAATTGTTTTTAATTTGATTTTTATAAGATTATCCTAATCTCATTATCCAAATCATAGGTTTGACAGGTTAACTCATGTTTTTGTTTTTGTTTTTCTAGTTGCATTTTTTCTCTCTCAATTTTATCATTTAATATTGGATTGATTGAGAATTAGACTTTATGATTTTTTTATTTGCTTTTTACAAGATCATCATCTCATGAATCAGGTCATAAGTTTAGTAGGTTAATTTTAGTTTACTTGAGTCTTTGTTGTCATTTTTCCCTCTTTTTATCAAATTTTTAATTTCAATTATATCTTTCAATAATTAGTTCATTAGAGATTAGACTTCATAATTTCATTCAATTTACTTTTTATAAAGTTATTATAATCTTATGATCTAAACTGCAAGTTTGACGATTTAACTTGATTGTATCATGATTTTTTTTTCATTTTCTTTATTGAATTTTTTCCCCTCAATTTCATCAGTCAACATTGATTTTATTGAGAATTAAGATTCATGATTTATGTTAGCTTTCTTTTTATGAGATTATCCTTATCTCATGACTTGGTTTAGAGTTTAACAGGTTTATCCGGGTTGACACGAGTTGTTTTTATGTCATTTTTTTAATTGATTTTTTTTCAATTTCATCTTTCGGTACTAGTTTGATTGAGAATTTGTCTTAATGATTTATTTCAATTTATTTTCTATTGAGTTATCTTGGTCTCATAATCCAAGCCGCAAGTTTAACATATTAATCAAGTTGGCTCGAATTATTTTTTTATGTCTTCTTTTAATTGATCTTTTTTTTTAATTTACATTGGGTTGATGAGAAATTGAGTTTCATATTTTTTTTTAATTCGCTTTCTATAGAGTTATTATGATCTTATGACTCGACATACAGATTGACAAATTAACCCGTGTAGACCCAAATCAATAAAATATGTTGTCATCTTAGTATTTATAAAAAATCATCTTAAATATTTTTTAAAATCAATCTATGTTATTACCAGTGATCTAGATTGCATGTGGACCTACCAAAAAGACCAAGTCCATATGGTTAAAAAAATGTTTTGCTAAAAAAGACATTAGTAATGCTTAGATATTTTTTTCATGTTACTTTTCTTTTACTTAAACTAAAACGCAGTGTGGGACAATGATCAAGTTACCTAAAAACTAAAAGAGAAGGGGATTTTACTACCCTTCACAAAACACCATTCACTAAAAAGATATTTGTTTTTGTATTTTTATTTTTTTTCTTCCAATCTATATTTTTTTTTCAATTTAAATTTTATGTTTCAACATCATGTTTATAGATGGTTTGGGTTTTATAATTTTTTTCAATTTACTTATTATGTTGTTATTCTAATCTCTTGACCTAGTGTACTTTACTAATTGACCCTAGTTTTTTTTAATTTTTTTTAAATTTTATATTTCAATAATAAATTAATTAAAAATTAAATTTTATAAATTTTTTTATTTAATTTCTATAAAATTATTCACTCCTCGTAGCTCATAACTCGTGGTTACATCTATGGGCACGACCAACACGAGCGTACACCTACGGGGTGGCCATAGCTAGGCACGTTCTAAGATGAGATGCTACTTGGTAGCTACCTGTTCACGGAGACGGGTCCTCCGCCCATGCTGACTGCCTCAGCCTGCCTGTCTTTCAATTAGGTAAAAGTCACGAACGTACCTTTGAATTATTGAATGCAAACTACTGACATGCTTGCATTATTTCCTGACCTTAATTTAAGGTCTTAGGAGAGAGTTCATTCTATGTTTTAAATTCACGTCTTCTGCTCCTGGCGCTTGAATCTTAGAGAGGCGAGAGTATTCGGGGCTTCAATCTTCTTACCGACATGACTTCGCAGGGACCTGTGGCACCTTTCTTTAGGATCCTGTTATATGAACCCGAAAATTAATTAAAAAAAAATAAAATCCCCCCCGGTTACCATTTTTTTTCCAAAATTAAGGAAGGTGTGTCTGATGATGTTAGAAATAGAGCAATGGGTAATCACATGTTTTATCATCCATCCAATAATAGATTTAGATATATCCATAAAGTATATATTTTATTTTGAATGTCTATATTAATATCTATTATTTATTATTCAATAAAAAATTAAATAGTTCATATATATTAAATAATAAATATTATATATATATATATCATGTTTCATTAAAACAATCTAAATATTATACAAATTTATCTAAATAATATAAATGTATATTTTAGATTAGGATCAAGCAGGTTTTGAGTTAAATTTGATAATTTACATACTCCACTCATTACCTATTAAATAAGATAATTATTTAAAAAATATTAATTTATTTATATCTGCTTGGGTCAATATGCATCGGATTATGATTTTAAATTACCATTCCTAAAATTGTCCTGGGATCAATCTTGATATTAGGTTCTAGTTAAGATCAATTTATAGTCTTTCTTTTTCTTTTTCTTTTTCCTTTTCTTTTTCTAAGCAACTACGGTAATTATACTTGACGGTGAAGGGAGCCCTGATATCTATAGAAAGAAGGATGCCGAATCTTATAAGAGCCCGTTTGGCTCTGAGGCTGTGGCTGCGTTATTTTTAAAACACAGTTACAATCATTTGGTTAAAAAAAAATAGTATATTGTTTATTGGGTCCCACCTTTTTTCTGCATTGGAAACACAGTATTTACAAAGTAAAAATTGCTTGCTTTTTTTGCACTGTTCACGTGATTGCACTGTTCATTGAATAGTGCAATTAACATGAACAGTGCAAGAAATTGCACTGTTTATTTTTTTTTTTAGCGTGTTAAGTTTTTTTTGTTAATTTTTTTTTAAAAAAACTAGTTTAGCGTGAATTTTATACATGATAATATTTTATCTAATTTTATTACACGCTAAAAAATTATGGAAACTGTTGTTATTGTCAGATAAATTTTGTACGTAATGGAATTGTAGATAGTTTAATAGAACAATAAATTTT
>Ga0325411_1009144_pt1 | contig 10629 bp, 4 predicted proteins | sample PopdelMetagenome_13_FD_206181 | JGI IMG/M metagenome (GOLD analysis project Ga0325411, IMG submission 206181) | Populus deltoides microbial communities from Bellville, Georgia, United States - Xylem-PdIQD-R4 | ecosystem: Host-associated > Plants > Phyllosphere > Stem > Wood/Secondary xylem...
GGGCAATTCAAGTTACAATCAAATAAAATGGGCGTGTGTTGTGGACATTTACAAGATTTCTTTGGGGAAAGGTTACTGTCTTAGGTAAGTTGAAGAAAATTTTAAGAGGCTAATGGGATCTTAATTTTTCATTGGCAAGACATTGTAGGCGCCATCAAATGCTGTGTTCTTTAAGGCAAAGGAAGTTTGACATTTTTTAGGATGTTTCTTCTTATCAAGACATTGTAGATTTTTTTAAATAAAATTAGCAAAGTAAATTAAAAATAATAGTAAAATAACACAATTTAAAAAAGTTTTGGTGAAATATTAAAGTTTATACATGGCGATTCACAATTATGACTTATAAAAATTTCACGATTCTAAATCATGACAACTTACAATTTAAATGTCACGATTATAAATTGCAACAAGATATGAAATTTAACTTAGCTTCCTTTTCCTCCTTCTTATAGCTATCCCCCCTTTCTCTCTCTCAAAACTCGTGTCCACACTGTTTTTCTCAATAAAAAATCAATCCAAACCATCGCCCTTAGCCTTAAAACACACCAAACAATCACTCTCCCTATCTTTAAGTCTTTTAGTGTCAAATTCATTTCCCATAGCACTGCCACCACTCCCTAAGGTGCGACTACCAAACTACCACCACTCCCTAGTTGAAAACACAAGGTAAACAACCTATATTTCTATTAATTTAGTGTATTTCTTAGTTAATTTGTGTTTGCTTGAAATTAGAGTTAGTTTAAAAATTAGGTTTATTTGAAATTAAGGTTTGATTGAATTGCGTTGAAATAGATATTAATTTATGAAATTAGGATTGATTTCATGCAATTGAGCATAAAAATAACATGAATTAGGTTGAATTATGATCAATTATGTTTTGTGTTGATGGTTTTGGCTAAGTTGTTGAAATTGAGGTTATGATTGAATTGTATTAAATTAGCTATGATTTTATGCAATTAGGGTTGATTTCATTCAATTGAAATTAAAATAACATGAATTAGGTTGACTCGTGATCCATATCCATTAAGTTTAAAATAACATATGATGCTATGTACTAATATTGGCAGATGGATAAACATTCAGTAGTAAAAGTGATTTAGTTAATGTAGTTAAGCGATGATATATTGAACATTCACTATAATATCGAGTTCAATGGTCAACCTTCACATTTGCTTAATCACAATGTGTGCAAGCACTACAATGTTAATAATATCTATGTATAGAGTACTATAAAAGATTGGATTCATTTGAGATAGTAAAGTTAAAAAGGCCTCACACTTGTACCGCCATATTTGTCTTAAAAATCACCATTAATATCATGCAAAATTTTGTTGCTAATGTTGTTTCAATAGTTATGATAAATAACCTTTTTATGATGGTGAAACAAACTAAAATTGCATTACAAGTATAAAATTTACTACGACAAGGCATGTGTTGCAAAACAGAAGGTGCTTGAGCGTCTTTTTGGTTCATATAAGGAGTCGTTTGAAATGTTGTCAAGATTGTTGTTGGCAAAAAAAGAATCAAATCCTGGAATGATTGCTGAGTGGGGACACAAAGGAGATTTTGATGTTAGCACATTGGTTTTTGGAAAAGATTTTATGGTCATTTGAACCTTTAATTGAAGGTCTTAAGTGTTATAGGTTATTTACAGTATTGATGGTACACATCTGAATGAGTGATATAATGAAAAATTATTGATTGCAGTTGTTTTTTATGTAAATAAAAGGATATTCCCTTTGGATTTTACAGTGGTTGAAAAAAAAATAATTACAACTAGAGATGGTTCATAATTTGTTTGCAGCGATACATTACCATTGAATGAACTAACATCTATATAAAATATCAAATACACATGCAGAAATTAATAATGGAATGGCACAAATATTGCAAGAACTTTTAGGATATCATCAATATCATGCTCAACATTTCATCAACAACTTTAATCACAAACTTAAAGATTTGATGAAGACGAGTTATGAACCTTTAAGATGTAAGTTTGATGTGTGGTTCTTGAGAATATGCAAGTTAGACCTAACATATCAAGAATGGTTTGAGCATGAACTAAAAGAAAAATAAGAACTTTTTTTATGAAGTGGTTACGGGTATGGCAATATGAAACCAATCTATTAGAAGCCTTTAATCATGTCCTGAAAAGTGCTTATGTAATGCCTATTTTTACTCTAGTTCAATTGATAATCTATAAGTGTAATAGTTATTAGGCTAGGAGGTAAGGTCAAGCAATTGATTTAATTTAAAATGAAATAATATAGCCTCTAATGGTACAAGTCAAATTAACAGTTAGCAGGAATAGATCGAGAGATCACGCTTCAATGTTATTTGATGTTGAATGTTAAGTTTTCCAGGTTAACACACCCATAAAACCGAGTGTAGTCAAATAAGTTAGGCAAATAATTAGATTGAGGGATAAAACTTGTATATATGGTAAATGTCAAATATTCCATCGACCATGTTCAAATATTCTTACATGTTGCACTAAGAATCATCTAGACTACACCCAATTTATTGATGGTTATTACGTTGTTTGAAGATATAGATCGACATATGGCATTGCATTATATCCATTACCTGATGAACTAAAATGAAGTGATTACATTAGAACTCGAGTAAAAGCATGTCTATCTAGATGAAAACTCAAGTATGGTCGACGACTATAATATTTTACTTATCTAATATTACATTATGTCTTATAGGTACACTTACTTAGGATATCGCGTATGCAAGGTGGTGGGTCATCTTCTCATAGAGGCATTTATAAGTCAAGGTTAACTTGCCCGGTTTATCTGATTTAGACCTTTCATTTGGATAGGTAAGGTCACAATGCATGTCTATTGAGCTCATTGATACTTTATCCCACAGTTGCAGGATAGGCAAAGATAAGATGTTTTAGTTGTCATTGTAAGTCTATTTTACTTGTATAAATTGCAAATAATATGATTAATAACTTTAATTAACACTTTTATTTTTTATATAGTGATTAGTTTAACTTAAATATAATTATGTTTTAAATTGTTGAATATGATATGTTATATTGCTGATGAAATTACATGACTGGGTTAAATCATTCGTGTTCCTAGGTGGGGTTCTTATACATTAGTTATCTAGAACACATAAAGCTTGATCACATTTTGTTACATTCATTATTGAGATATGATGACATGAGACACACATGTTCCACCTCAAGAATGAGGAGATGACACCCACATTATAGAATGTAGTAGTTATGCTTGGTATGCTCATTAATGCACGAGAAATCATATTATAAGGGTACATGATCATATTGAGTTGTGTAAGCATGTATTTAGAGTGGCATCCCTCTTAGTGAATTTAGGGGAGGATAACATACGCCTTAAATGTCTTAGAACAACGTTCACCACAACATCAAAGGATGCTGATGATGAGATCTTGTACAAGTATGCATTAAATTATGATTTTTTTATATGTCAATTATTTGTAAATCTTTGTTTGATAATGTGAAGCTATTATAGGTATGTTAGCGCATATATATTGCATATGTTTACAAGTATTATGTTCACATATTTGTCCAAGAGATATGTGTCATTTATTTATCCAATGTTTCTTGAGGATTTTGATTTGATTTCTATATATAGCTAGGGTTCTGCTATATTGGAATGCCTGTAAAAATATATATGCGTTGCATGCATGAATAAGGCAAAATAGGTTGGGGGATGCATGCTACTTTTATTGGTATGAATGAAATAAATTTTCAATTTCATTTAAAATATTTATAATAAATTTAAAAAATCACTCAATTGTTTTTTTTGACATAGCTATAGTTCTGAGAGCATCTCTATATATGAAGGTTACACTTAAACTTCTATTAGAATACAAGTAATTTTATGTTCAAAATTATATGCATCTATATTATATTTGTGTAAATGTGACTAAAACAATTGTTAATAAGCTTATGATTTGTAATGTTAGGTGGTACATGATTAGGGGGTTTGATAATAATTCCACAAATGTGTTGTTATTTTATCAAAGCGAGATAGATAGCTAGCAACTTTTCCAGGTGCATGTTGAACAATTTTTTTGTAATTTAATTTAACTTTTATCTATTACTGTCATTTTGTTGTTTTGACATTTGTGTTATAGGTAATGCGGGCTCCATTTAAAGATGATAAATTAGTAGTTTCTCCTACAGTTTGTATTAGCAAGATAGACACTTGGACAAAAATAGTCCCACTGGTTTTTTAAGATGGTTGAGTTACATTGCCCTAATCAGGTGATACGATTTTTGACTACAGATAACACATTCTAGTTGACATCAATACAAGTTATGTGCTACACACCATAAGTTGTCGGGGTAAAACTAACGATTATGACTCTGGTTAATCCACCATGCAAGCTTTATATTACATTGGGCATATAAAAACCTGAGTAGGTTCCTCCATTGAAAGACTTGCAATACAAGTAACATGTGCATCAGATTTAAAATATCGTAAGTAATCTTAACTTTTTAGAATTAAAATATATTGAAAGATGTGTTTTATTTATGAAAATTTAATGTATGCATTTTATGAACATTACATTAACTTGTTGACTTGTTGTTATGGGAGAATTAAGAGTCTACCTATATGCTTCGTAATCTTGATGAAGAAAATAAAGCATATATTTATGTATCTTATTGGTTCATTGTTTATTGCACTACACTTATGAACTTTGGAGAGACATTAACTCTTGATGATGTTGTAGCCAATGATGAGGCCATTAAACACAAGAGGCAATCACATTATTGATGAGCTTATCCCATTTAGTAGACAATATATACATAGATAAATAAACTTACTTCTATGCTATGAGTTTGATGTTGTGTTATTTTGTTAAATATAAGCTTGCAATTCATTTTAATATGTTTTAGTTTATTGTAATATTGTATTTTTTTTTTGTAATTTTTTTGCGTTCGTTAAGTTGAAATTCATATAGTTTTTGGATATAATTTAGAATACTATAATTTAAAATAAAAAATCTTACAGGTCATCATGTGAACAAAGATAATAAGATTGTTTGTTGAGTTTAGTTTTAATTTAAATATTGTTCAATTCTTGCATGTACAAGTGTCATGAACCAAAATGATTGTTTTAATGGGTATTGGACTTCATAATTTATTTTGATTTGTTTTATATGAAGTTATCCCGATCTTATAATCCAGGTCATGTGTTTTGCAGGTTAGCTATTTTGACTCGGATAAGGCTGGTTGACTTTGGAATTTTTTTTCCCTTTTTAGTTGATTTTTTTTCAATTTCATCTTTCAATATTAAGTTGATTAAGAATTAAGCTTCACAATGTTTTTCAGTCAGTGTTCTACAAGGTTATCTTGGTTTTATAACCCCGGTCATGAGCTTGTTCGGTTGGCTTGAGTGGTTTTTTGTGTTTTTTAATTGATTTTTTTTAATTTCATCATTCAATATTGAGTTGATTGTGAATTGATCTTCATAATTTATTTCGAGTTGTTTTCTATGGGGTTATCCTGGTCTCATGACCTAGGATGACAGGTTATCTCGCTTTTTTTTAGTGAAATTTTATTTTTAATTTCAACATTCAATATTTGGTTAATTAAAAATTGAGTTTAAGTATCGAAATGATAATATATTAGATCGATTCAGATCAACTCGAGTTAAGATACCAAATCTTCTACCCAGAACTTGATACTTAAAAAAAATATTGTCTTGATTTTTTGTTAATCAAACTAAATTCTTATCGGTCATTTTTGAACCTGTTAAGTTAACCAAGTTACATTAAGTCAACTCCCATATAATTTAATTTCTTACATTAAAAAACACATTAACAATATCTAAATTTATTTTATATAAAATAAATTAATTAATTTGACCTCCAGTACAGCATGACTTGAAGTAACCGTAAGGATGCATGAGCAATGATCTAGTTATTACTAAAAGAAGATAAAGACAGAGCCAAAGGAGGGCTGGAGGGGGCATTCTCCATCCTAAAAATATTTATTCTTATAGAATATAGGTATTATATAGTAACAAGCACCCCACCTTTGACGAAAATCATAATTATATATAAAAAACTTTTAGTTTGATTGTGTTTTTATTTATCCTCTATATTTCATGAAATTACATATCATATTATGGGATTTATATATTAAATAATAGTTTAAATCCTTAACCCCAGGCGCTAAAAAATATATAAAAAAATATTTGAATATTTATAGGTTTGTTATTATATTTATTTTAATAACTAAAAGTCCTTCCAATAATAATATTAAATCTTTATCATCAAACTAATATTATAACTTTATCCAAAAAAAAAAAAAAACTAAAACTTGTATTTCATAGAACACTTTATGTGCAAGACAATTCATTCGTCTATATTGTTTTGATGGCTTCCCAAGTATATACATGAAGATATTGAGAAAGAAAAAATAGACATCAAGATCAGGAGAAAATAATATTATTAACGTGCGACACAAGTCTTCGTGCCCATTTAAGCTTGAGTTCTGCTTCTCCTCCCTTTTATTCTTCAAATAAAGACATCACTTTGAGTCTTTAAAAGTCCTTCCCGTAAGGGCTGTTTATTTCTGCGTTTTAAAATTTTTTTGATAAAATTTAAATTTTTTTTATTTTTTTATTAATTTCATATTAATATGTTTTTAGTGTTTTCAAATCATTTTGATGTGCTGATGTTAAAAATAATTTTTTAAAAATAAAAAAACATCATTGGCATGTATTTTGGCATGAAAAGCTATTTAAAAAGCAACTGCAACCACACTGCTAAACACACTCTACATGATTACCTGCTGCACTGCGGTTGGATTTTTTTTTTTACATAAATATTTTGGAGTTGATAATATTTTTTAAAAAGAAAAAAATTATTAGAATTGATTTAATATGATTCAATTATCTTAACAGGTTTAAATACAATTTAAATAACTAGTAAAATATAATTTGAATCAAAATAAATTTTTAAGATGATAATTTTTTTAATAAAAATTAAGACAATAATATATGAGATCGATTCGGGTCAACCTGAGTTAATTTATCAATCCACATATCAAGTTATGAGATCATGATAGCCTTATAAAAAGCAAATCAAAACAAATTACAGAACTTAATTTCCAATAAACTTGATGGTGAAGGATTAAATTAAAAAAAATTAATTAAAAAAATTGACTTGAGTTAACTTAATTTAACCAACTAAACTCGTCATTTATGTCATGAGACTGAGAGAACTCAATAAATAAAAAACATTAATATGAAACTTAGTTTTTAATCAATTCAGTGTTGAAAAGATGAAATTACAAAAACAAATTGTAAAAAAAGCATATAAAAACGACTCGCTAAACCTGTGATCTGAATCATGTGATAATAACTTCATAGAAAGCAGATCGAAATAAATTAAGAAGCTTAATTCTCAATCAACTAAATATTAAAAACTAAAACTAAAAAAAAATCAATTACAAAAACAAAATTCAAGTCAACAAAGTTAATCAAAAGCTAAATTGATAAAAAAAAAATATAAAACCCTATCCCTAAAGCTAATACTAGATATTGAATTGAAAAAAAAATCAAAGAAAAGAAAACTATTAAAAATAAAAATAAAAATAAAAATAAAATATATTTAAGTGAATATTATTATTTAACAAATTTACTTTTTGTTGTTGTTTTTTTCTTTTTTGGTGGTAGTGGTTAAAGCACAAACAGTGCATTGGTACGGGGGGGATAATATACCCAACTCTGTTGCAATTGACGAGCTTTATGTTGATCACATCGTCACTCCTCCGGCGGAGGCTTCTGCGGAATCAAGTATTCCAGAACTGCATTGCTTGAAAAGGGAAAAGACATAATTCAAGGAAACAGAAGAGGATCTGTTCTTTATGGTGGGAAACAGGCTAAAGGAGCCACAGGGAATATGGGTGTTGGGCATGATGATCAAAACTTCACAGGAACACCATACTTTTTGCCAGGTACAATTTTTTGTTATCAGTAGCTTTAAAGATTAGCAGTAGGCTTTCACAGTCGGCTATCATCATAAGGTTGATTGAACGATTTCAGCTTTTGGAATAAAGATCTAGTCCTAGAAACAAGATCTGAAGGGGTTTGTCCACCATTTTCTTTTCCCAGACTGAAATTAAACCTTCCCAGTACACCACCACAAGCATTTTCCTCTCACAATGACAAATCTGCATCTCCAACGCACATTTTTGCCAAAATCACTTCAAACAATTCATTCACACACACCCTTTTTATTATTTCCATGAATATAAACTTTACAAACACTTCTAATAATTCCCGTTAAGTGTTCAATAAAATTCCTCCTGAACAAGAATATCAAGAACACCCCATTCAAGCACTACAAGTTCTCTAGAATGGATCTGGTACAAAACCCAAAATGGAAATTGCATAATTAACAAAAAAAAAAAATGCATCTATGCAAGAACAGATGGGTTCAACAAAGAAATCCCAGTGTTGATTTTGTTACCAACAAATATTTTTGGTTTTTCCACAATTTTCTCAACTTTTTCTGTGGATATTTTCATAACCACAACACCAAAAAAAAAAAAATTGTTACCGAATTGGTGATTTGTATTTAGAAACAAACAGGAAAGATGTGTGAAAGAGAGAAAGAGTTGAGTGTTGCTACGATTAGCTCGTTTCATGTATGTTATATATCAGAGCAATTTTATCTTTCATTTTTTTTAATTATTTTTAATTTATGATGTAATGTGTAATTTTTTTTAAATATAACAGAAAAATAAAAATATAATTAAACTATAAAATTTTTTTATTGGATTTCTGTATTAAATGCAACGAAAATATTAAAATAAAATTATTTAGAAGTTTCTAGAATCTAGTTAAACAAATCTAGAACTGTTTAAAGATTTATTACCTGAAGATATGATCTTCTTCAACATTGAATAATTCTTTAAAGACTAGGTTGTCGCAAACCACAAGTTATCTAATTCTCTAGTTTCTAACAATAATCCATATGAATTACTAATAAAAAATCTATTAAATCCATATTTAGAAGAGATGAATTGTTTTGCTAGAGTGATAGCTTTTTATTTTATAACTTATGTAGTTTTTTTGTCTAACAAACAATTTTTTAAAAAAATAAGAGGCAAGACTTTATATTTATAAGAATCTTAAAAACCCTATAAATGAAAAAAAAAATCTATTTGCCCTTTAAATAATATCTATATATTATTTAAGGATAATTTTAGAAATTTAATTAATCAAATCCCTACTTGATTATTTTAGGACTAGAATTATAATTTCTGAATTAAATACATTGTAGTACTTAATTTCTAAAATTATTTTCAATCAAGTTACTCTTAATTAATTATCTCAGTTTAATTTCTGACTAATGATTCGTAATATGTGTGACCCATCAGGTTCCTAATATGTTGATCCAAATATAAATTATAATTCTAAATAAATAGAATTAAATAAATCAAATAAATTAATTTATTATCAATTCAAAAATTAATTAATTTATATTTGAAGATCAAGTGCATTTTTTAGTAACATGTCATGATTTTTTAAATATTAGGAAAGTCATAAGTGGTTTGATTTAACCTTTTAGTAACTGGTTTCTCAGTGTAATTATTATCCTTTCATCAACAATATTTTGATTTAGACATTTTAGCATGGAGTGTGTCTGCCATGTCAAATCATATTTGTTCACAACATTATAGTCATTGATCATTTGAATAAAATTTAAAACTCTTTTCAAATCTCATTTCACCTTGCGCAAGGATTTAACAATCAATACTATTTGAGAACATGTGGAATATTTTCTCTAATTCACATAAAGTGATGAATTATCTCTTGATCACTCAAATACCTTCATATAGTTTATGTTATATTTAATGTCTGTTCATTTTTTACCTTTACCAAGATAACGTGTAACATAATCAAACCATAACACTCTCTATAAAGATAACTTAGTGATCTCAAGTTTAATGATCAATTATACAACAATCACATGAGCCTTCCATAGACACATGTAATATCTCCATATAGAATTCTCATGTGGGTCAGTTCAGTGCACATGTCTTATTACAAGCAGCTACATATTAGCTTTAGGTATCCTTTATACCTCAGCTTATGAGAACCATTATTTCATATCATAAAAAAAAAACATAATATATACCAGTTTCTATGACTTTAATGAATGTCTAGTATTTAAAAGAGTATCAACCAAGAACATTTTAAGAACAATTCTTTGATATAATAGGAATCTCATAATTATAACTTTATAATTTTCTTTACAAATCATTTTTGTTTCGTGAACTTTATCTTTATTCTAGATTCATAAATCAAATATCGCATGAATATTAAAGATAAATTAAGTATTTATTAATAATAAATATGTATTTATATGAATATAATAATATCACGTGTAACCAACCGATTGCCTACAAAGCATATTAAACTAATAGTTTTTTTTTTGTAATTATCCTTTATATATATATATATATATATATATATATATTGTACAATAACATTTTTATGAAGAATATTCATGATTCTTGCAAGCTGGCAAATAAATTCTCACTACATGTATTTATTAGTGGTTTTTAAAAAAACAATATTGATAATACTTGCAAGTTTACAAATA
>Ga0325411_1009145_pt1 | contig 10628 bp, 10 predicted proteins | sample PopdelMetagenome_13_FD_206181 | JGI IMG/M metagenome (GOLD analysis project Ga0325411, IMG submission 206181) | Populus deltoides microbial communities from Bellville, Georgia, United States - Xylem-PdIQD-R4 | ecosystem: Host-associated > Plants > Phyllosphere > Stem > Wood/Secondary xylem...
TGGGGTTACCTTATCTTTTTATTATCAAATTGAGTGTTATTATCTATGATCAACGCCCGAGAAAGACCAAACTTGCAAATACTATTCTTTCACGAGAATAAAATAACCTTACTGGTAGTTATCTCTGGGAGATTTTCTATTTCAACCTATTTGGTGAAAAATTCAATAGCTACTATGATGCATTGTTTTTTTCCTGGTGCCTTATAGAATGGTCCCAATATATCCATTATCGTTGAGAGAAAGGTCATAGAGATGCAATGATGGTCAATTTAGTTGGTGGATGATAAGAAGTTGGGGCAAATATCTAACACTTAATACATTTCTCCACCAAATTTATGACGTCTTTTAATATGCTAGGCTAATAGAAGCATGCTCATGTAGTTTGGGCAACCAAGCCCTAACTCATATATGTATGCACAAATCACCTCATGTATTTCTCTTAGAATGTATTTTCTCTTATATTTAAATACCTAATCTCAACATCTTGAATGACTCTACTAATGTAATATCTGTAAAGAAAAAAAATCATCTTCTTATCATAGTTGTGATAGGCTTGATTAATACTTAAAAGTGCAATCTCATTAAGTCTTTATATCATCATACTGCACTAAAGTATCATTAAATTCCCTAACTAAAGCATGTTTTATAATAACAAGTCCGATAATATAAGATATCTTTAATTTATGTTAAATGCTTATTTTTAATGCAGGTATATCTCACAATTCAAAGGATTGATTGATGTGATTAACTATTGAAAGTGAAGAGAAAAAAAGAGGACTAAACTTAGAGAAGAGATGCTGGTTCAATTCAAACTGAAACACAATTCGGTTATTGGGTTATAAATGGAGCTATAGACCTTGGATTTAGGTTTGCTTTATATGTATGGAAAGCTAAGACATAGAACTAAAACTTTTATACGGAGTCCAAGACTCAATTCTTCCGTTTTCAAGTTCAAATCTTAACATCAACAGAGAAGTCAGAATCTGTCCTGCAGCTCAGACACTGTTCGGTTTTCAGCTCATATCTCGAATTCTAGAAGTCCAAATGAACTCTGTTTTTTTTTTTTTGTTGGAAAACTGAGACAATTGCCCACAACTTTCATAGTATAATGGGCTCTAATTCTGATGTTAGCAATGATGTTTTGGCCAGCCAACAATATCAATAACCAGCAGCCAACAATGTAAAAAACCAGCCACCAAGTCAATGGTTGGCCACCAACTAAATAGTTTGTCAACAAATCAATAGTTCCAAATTTTAGCCTATAAAAGGAGGTATTTGCCATGTATTTAGTCATCTTGATTTTCAGATCAAGATCATGTTCTTTCTTTCTTTCTTTATATTTTTGTAATGCTTAAGTTTTGCTTTCATTAATCTCTTGTTTATGTTTTTCATCGTAACTATGTTCTTATCTAGTTTATTTATGTTCTTCTTCTTCATTGTGTTTAGCTAAGTTTGTTATGTCAAGGTAAAAATGTTTCTCTAATGGTGTTAGAATATGTATAATATAAACTCAACATGGACTTCAATGTTTATATCCAAGAAAGTTTGCTATTAACATGTCTTATCTTTTTATCTTACTAATTATTAATACCTTGCTTGTTAAATGACTATCTATATTTGTGTTGTATAACACTTGGTATATCAAATGCTTGATCCTTCATAGTCTTCGGCCGATATCGTTGTTGTGATAGGAACTTGATTTGTTATTAACATAAGTTAGCATCATGAATACCTGACAATATTTACAAGTATGGTGTTACTTAGATAAGAAAATTAATATGATCATGTTAATAATTTATAATGAGCTAATAAAGATAAATCATCCGATTGGAACCTCCTTTGTATGTGGTTTCCAGTTGAGTAATAAAAAAAGTTTATAATTTACTTATTTCTAATACTATTAGTGAATCCTCTAACCTTGACATCTCTTTTATCTTTGTTTAATCCTTACATCAATATCACATCCCAAAACTCTCTTCAACTCCTTTTCTATTATTATTCTCTTCAAATCTTTTTCTTTATTTATAATTTATATAGTTGACCTCCCTGTGGTTCGACCCCGGTCTTGCCGGGTTATTTATTACTTTGACACTCCTGCACTTGGGATAAGATATCAACTCTTTGATCGTGTCAAGGCTCTTTAAAGAGGACAAATAGGAATTCAGTTCTTTAAAAGTTATCTGGTATTCTAAAGTTCACTTAAAATTAGAGATGTTCTTCAAAGTCCTAAAGAAAGGCAAACAACATTATCTCATGCATGAAATAAAAATGTTTAAGGTTTCTACTCTTTCTATAAGTCTTTTTACATATTTAATGCACTGAGGTTAGGTCATGTTCAATATGTTCTAAATATTTTTAAGATTAGGCTCCATTCCTCTACTACTAATAAGAAAGCTCAATAGTTTTCTCCCTTTTTTTAATTATAAAAGCATATTTTTTTAGGGTTAAGCTTTATTTGGTGCATGTGTAGGATAGAAAAGACCTCTTATAAGTCCTGGAGATTCTTCTCAAATGTCATATCCTTACCCAGCATGTCATCAATGTAAACCTCCATATTTCTACCCAGATGGCCTCTAAAAACTCTATTCACTACACATTGATAAGTGGTCCCGACATTCTTCAAGCCTAAAGGTGATATGATCTAAGCTACAACATCAAATGATCCATTAGGAGTGTCCATTAGGTTTACTATAAGACCTAAGATGAAGTAGATTCAATAGGAGCTCAGTGGACTAAGTCAAGAGGCTTGAGTTAAAAAGGTTCAAATCTTCCAATTTAAACCTTCGTGTACTTTTCAGGTCATATATGAAGCTACATAAGGAGTTTGGATACATATTCAATTGGGTTGGAAACTATACATTTGTACATTTCAACTATATATTGTAAGCCCGCTAATTCATTCGAGTGAGAGAGAATGATGTTTTTAAAGATGGGTCTAAAATTTGCCAATAAAGTGGGAAAATAGAAAAAACATTGTTTCCTTAAGAGTTATGGATTCCATTCACTACAAGGAGTCCTTAATGTTATTAGAAACTTATGTGGCAGCCTTTGACTTATTTATTTTACAAGGATTCCTTATCAAACAAGAAGGATTAATTGATTATAAATTAATTCTTATTTTATAAGGCATCAAGTTTTTGTTCAACAAGGATTCTTTAACAATTATCTTTCTTAGGTATTTTTCATTATCACATGTGGCAAAGGGTAAAAAATTATCTAAGACTATTTTTTATTTATTTTTATTATTTTAAACCTTATTTTAATTAGTTTGGACTTTATTTAAATTGGGTGTATGTCTAACCCATTAGTTTTAGGGTTTACATATAAATATTCTTATGTAAGGATTTTTATGGAGTTCATGAATTTTATCTACAAGTTATTATATATTGTGCGATTATTTTTCTTGGTTGAGTGATTCTCATACTAAATTATTGATTGAACTTGCAAAGTTTTCGAAGGATTGATCAACTTCATTGTGATTTATACTTCTCGTTTGTATATCGTTGTAAATGTAAGATGGGAGTGATCAATTGCATATAACTTTGGTTCTTTAAGGGAAGATTCTTGTTGGATCAAGTTGCAAACTTTTCTTCAAACCTCATATCGGCAATTTAAGGGACAATTTTACATCAGTTTGGTATTAGACCTTGGCTAATTTTAGGTTATATCTCTCTATTTTCATTGTTACAAGTAATTCTAAGGTTTTCTTTAGATCTTGCTATAACTAGTGTTTGTTTCTTAATTTTCTCGGTATCTTTATCTCTAGGGTTTTGGTTATTAGATAAAAAAAATTGAATCTTGTTTAATATTTGTGGTGTTTCGGTGGAATCTTGATTAAGAAGAAGAAAAGGAGAATCAATTTTCAATAGAAAAAAAAAGTCTTGAAGTTGCTGAAAGGAAAAAAAGATTACATACAAACAATAAATTGTGTTCATCTTTAAACTTAAAAAATTTAGAACTTATTAAAAAAAATTAAAATCACAAATCTTGAAACGATTCTTGAAGAAAAAATTCAGAAATTTTGGATCTTGCATGAACTACAGTTTAGTCGAAACTTATCTTGGAGATTCTTGGTGATCTTGATAGATTTCTTGCAAATTTAGATAGAATAGTATTATCTTACATCAATTTCTTTAGTTTCTTGACTTGCATAATTTCTTTATTTACTTACATTTTGTAGTTTTTATTGTTTTTTAATAATAATTCTTGCTTTTATTTTGTTTCTTTGTTTTTGTCATTATATTCACACAATTTACATTTATACTAATAAGTGTGTCCTCAAGTTTCATTTTGAGAGTTTAAATAATTCTTGATTATTGAGTCTTTAAATATAAAATAAATCATTGTGTATTTTGGTTAATTGTTTGACAAGTTGTTAAGTTACTTTTAAGAACCAAAGTACGAAAATAAAGTGGTAAAAGACGTGGCGAGTCTATTTGACTAAAATGACTGATAAATTATGTGAGACATGAGAGAAGTGAATTTTATTGTGAAATTAAACACGTGAGGTTTGTGAGAGGAAATTTTTTTTTTCCCTACTAACCTTTATTTCAGGTATAAATAATGTCTTCAAAAAAATGTTGAATAAAAAAAGACAAGAACTGTGGAGGGAAGGCATGATAGAATGGAAGTTGTGATGGAGATGTTAATGAGTAAGTTTGATAAGAATATTAGTAGGCAAGGAGTTCCTAGTTGTAAGGAAAAGGAAGTTGAAATGCCTACCATTAAGGCTATAGTGAATTATAAAAGTGTGAGTGATCATTCTGAAGATAAAAAAAAAAATGAGTTTTCAAAGGCTGATGATCAGAAAGTTGTTAAGAAATTGGTAAAGAATCAATAAAGAAAAAACATCTTCCATACTAGATGTCTAATTAGTAATAAGATGTGTAGTATGATTATTGATAGTGAAAGTTGTGTTAATATTGTTAGTATTATACTTAAGAAATTGTATCTAAACATTGTTAAGCATGATAGATCTTATAAGCTTCAATGGTTAAATGAATGTGATGGAGTTATGGTGACTAAACAGATTTTTATTTCTTTTTTATTGGAAAAATATAGGGATGAGGTTTTGTGTGAAGTGGTTCATATGCATGCGAGTTATTTATTGTTTGGGAGACCTTGGCAATTTGATAGGAAGAGCAAAGATGATGGATTTAAAAATAAATATTTTCTTAAGAAGGATGGAATGGCATACACACTTACATCATTATCACCTAGACATGTTTATGAAGACCAATTGAAATTGAAATTGAAATTGAAAAAAGAAAAGTGAAGCTGAAATGGTAATGCAACAATATGAGGTCATGGTTACCATACAAAAATATGCACGAAAGTTGTTAGTAAAGTGTGCTTATCTGAAATTATTATTAGCTATTGTTTTTATACAATGTTATTGGAGTCAAAAGTTGGGAAAAAGATAGCTTCAATGGCTTAAACAAGACCAATTAAAGTTGAAACAGAAAGCAAAGCTGATGAGACAAATAAACCATGTGAGGTCATCAGTTTAAAGAGTGAAAATAAAGTGAGCCTTAATGAAAAAATAGGAGATGAGAGAAAAGACTCAAATTTGGTTAAAGGAGAAAAAAATCAATTAAAGTTAAGAATGGAGAGAAGAAAATAAGGATGAGAAAAAAAAAAGAATGTAGAAAATATAGGTAAATACTTGAGTTTCTATACAAAAGAGAGCGAGATAAAGAGTGCTTATTTTTCTGACATGCATGTCATTTCACTTGTGTATAAGGAGATATATTTTAATACTAACAATCTTGATTCTTTTATTCCTAGTGTTGCTATATCTTTGTTACAGGATTTTGAGAATGATATATGACAATCAATTTCGAATTTGAACTTAATTTGTTCTGTTGCGCAACTTTACTCTAATAAACATAATTTTATTGAATCAAGCTAAAATTTTTCCAAAAGTTCTTAGAAATCTTTCTTTTTATCTTGAGTTAAAAGCTCAGAACAATCGAAGTTGGCAAGGATTTTTTATAAAGGGTCGAGGTGGTTGTCTAAATTTTGTTATGTATTTTCTAATGAGATCCATAGTAATTTGCCATTGATAAATGATGCAATCAACAATAGTATGGTAAAATATAGACATTTTATTCCTAGACTTAATGATAATGAGTTGCATGGATCTTGTGTATTTAGTAAGATTTATTTGAAAATTAGTTATCATCAAATTAAGATAAAGGAAAGGGATGAAGGGAAAAATAACCTTAAGACTAAATGTGAATTGTTTAAATGGTTAGTCATGTTGTTTAGCCTTACTATTAAACATAGTAATTTAATGAGATTGATGAATCGTGTATTGGGTGCATTCATAGGTAGCTTTGTTGTTGATTATTTTGATGATATTCATAGTAAGAATTCAGGTTAGCATATTGAGCATTTACAATTTTTGTTTAATATGTTACAAAAGAAATCATTATGTGTTAATCTATTAAATTGAAAAAAATTATTCACCATCCGAAATAGTTTATGGTTTAACTCCACTAGATTTGATTTATTTACTTGTTGATTGAATGGTTAGACTTGATGATAATACAGAAGCACAGGTGATGAAAACATTGTTTAAGAAGGTACGACACATGTTGAGAAAAAGAATGAGAAGTATAATGTTAGTGTTATATTCAAAATTTATGCTTGGAGGATATGGTTCATTCAGATTCCTTAAAGGAGTCAATGCCTACAAAATGAATCTACAAGATGAGTATAATGTTAGTGTTATATTCAAAGTTTTTAATCTTTTTTTGTTTAATGTAAGTGATGATTCGAGGTCGAATTCTTTTGAGGAGAGAGGGGATGATGTGATCTTGGCTATGACATTAAATGATCCATTAGGAGTGTCCATTAGGTATATTCTAAGGCCTAAAATGAAGTGGATCCAAGAGGAGTTCAATGGGTTAAGTCAAAAGACTTGGGTTAAAATGTTCAAATATGTCAATCTAGACCTTTATGTACTTTCAGGTCATATATGAAGATGAGAGCATTTCAGATACAATTACAATTGGGTTGGAACTAGATATATGTACCTTTCCAACTCTATGTGGTAAGCCTGTTAATTCATCAAGACGAAAGAGAACAATGTGTTTAAGGTTAGGTCTAGAATATGCCAACAAAGTGTGAAAACATAAAAGATATTGTTTCCTTAAAAGTTTTGGATCTCATTCACTATAAGGAGTCTTTAATGCTATTGGAAACTTATGTGGCAGCCTTTAGCTTACTTATTTTACAAAGATTACATGTCAAACGAGAAGAAATTAGTTCTTATTTTACAATGCATCGGGTTTTTGTTTAGTAAGGATTCTTCAACAATTATTTCTTTTAGGCATTTTTAACTATCATATATGGTAAAGGGTGAAAAATGATCTTAAACTATTGTTTTATTTATTTTAGTTATTCTTAAACCTTATTTTAATTAGTTTGGGCTTTATTTACATTGGATGCAAATCTGGCTCATTAGTTTTAGGGTTTATATATAAATACTCTTATGTAAGGATTTTTATGGAGTTAATGAATTTTATCTGCAAGTTGTCGTATATTGTGTGCTTATTTTCTCTTTGTGTGGTTTAGTATTTTTCATATTAAATTCTTGATTGAACTTGCAAACTCTTTGAATGATTAATCAACTTCATTGTGATTTATAGTTCTTGTTCGTGTCTCGTTATAGGCGTAGGGTGGGGGTGATCAATTGCATATAACTTTGGTTTTTCAAGGAAAGACTTTTGTTGAGTTAAATTGCAAACTTTTTTTGAAAACCTTAAATTAGCAATATAGGTACAATTTCGCATCAAATGGCATAGCTTGATAGCAAAAAGTCCCTCTATCTATTTTAAACATTATCTTTTGTTCATCATAGAGATACATGAGTGTCTTGTGATAGCTTGAGTTAGTATCTAGGAAACTTAGGTACTCAAATCCAATTTTAAATTCCATTAACCTATCAATTTTCAGTTGTAGAAAACTATCATTAGGATATGCCTTATTAGGTTAGTGAAGTCTACACATATACACCACTTCCCACTTAACTTCTTGATCATTATTATGTTAGCCAACCACTATAAGTACATCACTTTATAAATGAACCCAACCTCCAATAGTTGGTCTATTTTTTCTAAAATATATTTATATCTTTCTTTACTAAAATTCTTTTTTTATTATTTTACTATAGAGAAAGATGGACGCATATTTAGGTGATGACAAACCACTTCTAGATTTATGCCCAGCTTGTCTAATGGCTTGAATGTAAAGTTATGTTTTATATATTAAATAGCTTTCTCATGACTTAATTTTGATGATTGTATTCATGTCAAAACATGAATAGAGACTGACCTTTTCCAGGTCTTCCATGTCTTTTGTTACTATCCCTATCTTTATTTTAACAGGTGTTATCTAGTCCATTTATAAATTGTTATTCCCCTTCAAGCATACGGTGATACACCTTCTAGAGACCAATTGATTCCCTTTATAATCTCAACTTCCTTTTTTGTATGGAACTTCGTAAAAAGATACTTAATACTTATCACTGAATTGATAATGTGAAGAAAAGGTCTTCCTAGTATAACATTGTATACCATATCCATCATGATGACTATAAAAATCTGTTGGAGCATACAATATTTGAGGTATATGCAAATAGTGATAGGGACGTTAGATGCACCTTTCATTAGCGCACCTCTCCCTTTAATCCTAATTATAGGGGTTTTCACTAGAGTCGGTTTAGATGGATCTACACTCATCTATATCATATAATCTTTTGAGAGGATATTGATAGCACTTCTATCATTTATCAATACTATATACATCTTATGGTTGGACAGGATTGTGGAGATGATAAGGGCATTTTCATGGAAAAAAGTCACTCATTCTTTATCTTTTAAAGTGAACACGAAGGGCTCATGCCAAGGATTTTTTATTTTTGATAAAATAACTTGCTCCCCATAAGTATTTTTGCTCCTAAAATAATCTCTACATGCTAAAATTTCTCATAGGATTACATTGATCTTTAGCAATGGCTTATAGAGAGCATCAATTTCTTCTTATTGTTTCTTATATTTTACTCCATTCTTCTGAAATCGCTAGAGATATACCTTAGCTATGAGTCTTTCTATCTCATTTTTTAGAGCATAATATTCTTTTTATCATGGTTTTTTTTATCCTTGTTGAACATACAATATTTTTTTTTGTTATGCTTACCAATAACTTCTTTTATATAAGATGCGTACTTCATGAAATCCTTTTCCTTTATTGTTGTCAATACTTATATTTTGATGGTATTGAGTGGTGTTGTCATCAATCTTGGATAAACTAACCTACTTTATGCAGGACCTCTTGGATTTTTTTTAAATGCATGAGAGCTATGAGGGAGTGTCTGAGTTTTGGAAATTCTTCCCTACACTAGTGGAAATGTAGGTGCTCCTGTCTTGCCACATATATCCTCTACATGATATCTTTTAGGAAAAAAAAGCAGAACTTGAGTAATATATCTAACTGATGTAACTATATTATTCGATAGTTTCACTCACATTTAACTAGTGTTTTGCCTATTGTTTTATGTATAAAATGCCTTGATATTCTTTGTTTTATGTTTTGAAGGCACCTTTAGATGAAAGATGCAAAAAGGAGTAAATTGGAGGTAATTGGCAGATTTGACCCTCAGTCGATGTTTTGTGCAGAGCGTGAGCTCTAAAAGTCAAAACGAAGTGATTCCAGTGGCATTAGAAAGATAACATCCATACCTTTCTGTAAATCTAAGTTAGGAAAAATAAAAATACAAAGAGCATGGAAATCACATCCTTCAAAGTCAAAACTCGCATTCTGCCAGTGTTGAACTTTGTCCATTAAAAATTCAATACCTGGAGCTGTAGATATCCAATTTATACAAACTCAATTGTTTTGGATTCCTGACTCAAATGGCTACAAACGCTCCAAATTTCAGCCAAAAACGATGTCATATGAGGGAGATATGATTTTGCAAAGATGACAACTGAATTCTGCCGGCAAACAGGTTTCGTGAAGAAACGAATCCAAATTACATCCCGAAGCATCAAAACCGACATCCAAGTTTTAATTTCAGCAATTTAGCTCCTCAAGTAAATCAATCCAGAAGGTCAAGGAAGGCAACCACCAACCTCAAACCACCAACCACAAACCAGCTGCCAACCACCAGCCACCAGCCACCAGCTGCCTTCACACTACCACCATCTCTTGATGTTCACACTTGAACTTTAATTTTTCTTATTTACAATTTGTGTATAAATAGGCAGCTAAGTTCATGATACTAGAGGAGACAAGAGAGAGGGAGAGGGAGTGCAGTAGAATCAAAGAAAGAAGGGTGGCAGCCATAAGAGAAGAAACACAAACTCTCCCTTCTACAAATCAGAAATCATATATTCTTTCATCTTTAGGAGTAGTTGTTCAATAGATATGCAAGGCTAAGCTTGTTTTCTTGGTTGCAACGACGCAAACACCTTCAGATTTCAAGAACTGTGAGATTATTCTTCCATTTATTTTTGGTTTGTATTATGAATGAGTATGTTTGTTTTCCTATGCATATTTCGTATGATTGTTTATCTTAATTGCTAGAGCGGACTCTAAGTTATTATTGTGAACAATCTATT
>Ga0325411_1009146_pt1 | contig 10626 bp, 4 predicted proteins | sample PopdelMetagenome_13_FD_206181 | JGI IMG/M metagenome (GOLD analysis project Ga0325411, IMG submission 206181) | Populus deltoides microbial communities from Bellville, Georgia, United States - Xylem-PdIQD-R4 | ecosystem: Host-associated > Plants > Phyllosphere > Stem > Wood/Secondary xylem...
TGATAATATTTCAAAATCTGAAGTGTTTAAGAATACGCGTCTTAAAACATGTGGGAAAGCACCTCACAAAACACCACCGTATATTGTTATAATATTTTCCACGTGTGTTTTTTACACGTGTTTTTTTATTATATTTTTTTTAATGATAGTTTTTTGTTTTTTTAATTTAAATTTTTAATTTTATGATTTTTTTGTTATTTTGTTTTTTTAATGATTTTTTTAAATTATCTTTGTTGATTTTACTTTTTGTAATATTGAGCCGGTTGAAAATTTAATCTTGTAGTTTTTTTTTTAAAAATATCGTGGATTGCTACAGTGTTTCTCCACATGGTTTTTTTAATGATTTATTTTCTACAATTGTCTCTTTTTTTTGTTTTATGATATATTTTTTTGTTTTTTTTATGATTTTTTTTAAATTGTCTTATCGATTTTATTTTCTTAATAATGAACTGGTTGAGAATTTAACTTTGTAGTTTTTTTAAAACACTATGGATTGCTATAGTGTTTCTCCACATAGTTTTTTTTAATGATTTTTTTTCCAAAATTATCTTCTTTTTTTTCTTTCCTTTTTCTTTTATGATTTTTTTATTTTTTTATGATTTGTTTTTGTCTTTTTAATAATTTTTTTAAAATTATTTTTGTCGATTTTATTTTTTTAATATTGAGCTTGTTGAGAATTTAATTTTGTAGTTTTTTTTAAAACACTGTGGATTGTTACAGTGTTTCCCCACATGATTTTTTTTATTGATTTTTTTTTAAATTATCTTTGTCGATTTTTTTTTATATTAAGTTGGTTGAGAATTACAATTGTAGCTTTCCTCACAAAACACTATAGATTGCTACAGTGTTTCCCTACATGGTTTTTTTCTTTAATTTTTCCACAATTGTCTTTGTTAATTTTATTTTTTTAATATTGAACTGGTTGAGAATTTAACTTTTTTCTTTAAAACACTGTGGATTACAACAGTGTTTCCCCACATGTTTTTTTTAATTTTTTTTGTTATGATTTTTTCTAAAATTTTCTTTGTTGATTTTATTTTTTTTGATATTTAGCTAGTTGAAAATTACAACTGTAGCTTTCTTCACAAAACACTGTGGATTGCTATAGTGTTTCCTTACATAATTTTTTTTTTTTTATTATTATTATTTTATGATTTTTTCCAAAAATTATCTTTGTCGATTTTTTTTAATATTGAGCTGATTGATAAATACAACTATAGCTTTCCTTACAAAACATTGTGGATTGCTACAGTGTTTCCCTACATGGTTTATTTTTTTGTTTTTATTTTTATTTTTTATGATTATTTTTGTTTTTTTAATGATTTTTTCCACAATTGTCTTTGTTGATTTTTTTTTTAATATTGAGCTGGTTGAGAATTTAACATTTTTCTGTAAAACACTGTGGATTGCTACAGTGTTTCCTCACATGGTTTTTTTATGATTTTTTTTCAAAATTATCTTTGTCGATTTTATTTTTTTGATATTGAGCTGGTTGAGAATTACAATTGTGGCTTTCCTCATAAAACACTATGGATTGTTATAGTGTTTCCCTACATGATTTTTTTCTTTTGTTTTCTTTTGTTATTATTTTTTTCAAAATTATTTTTGTCGATTTTTTTTAATATTGAGCTAGTTGAGAATTTATTTTGATAATTTTTTTTTATTAACAAAAAAATTAAATCATGTAGCAAAAGGCTAAATCATGTGGGGAAAGCACTATGGATTGCCACAACTCATTCTATTCAATCTTTAAGTTTTTGATCACCAACACAAATTTTTTTTCCCTTGTGGATTATTAGCTCCATCACACCTTCAATTTCTATTACTTATCTAGCGGTGATTCATAATTTTAACATCATCAAGCACATTTGCTCCATAAGCCCGCCGTAGCGCGCGAGCATGCCATCTAATTGTCTTCTAAGTACCGTGGCATCGATCTGTATACAACACATGCTAATTCGACTACCTTCTAAGCTTGATGCAATTGTCTATCCTCCTTCTAACCTCATCCCAACGCCATATAATATTCACTAAGAAAGTTATTCCAAACATGAATTATGATGATATTTCAAAATCCAAAGTGTTTAAGAATATATGTTTTAGCGATTGGATTATAGGTTAATTACATGTTATAACAGATAGTTTATTCCTTATTGTTTATGAAACTTGTGGCTTGTTGTAAAAAGCTTGTAACCTGCAAAAACAATTCTCTTTGATGCAATTTGAGGACCATGAGATGCCAAAATCAATGATCTTTAAGTAAAGGGTTACAATAAATAAGAGAATGAATATTTATTCTTAAAAACAAAAGTATTTGTTCTTAGTTTTAATATGATAAATGCTCTGAAATTGAGAAGGTATATGTGTTGAGAATAGAGATTGTGATCCTTTTATCTATGTGATTCTAAGGTATTTATACTCCTAAAACCCTATAAAAGAGATCTCTTAAGGGTTTAGGATGTCTTTTTATCCTTATAACACTCATTAGGGATAAATATATTTAATATTAATATTAATTAGGGATGAGAGATAAATATCTCTGACATTAATATTAATGGTGGATAGGAGATGAGTATCCATAACATTAACATTTGATGTTTAAAAGTCATAAAAATAAGTAAATGGAGCTTTGTGGCCCAATATAAGGCCTATAATGATCTCAAGGCCTTTAACACTTTGTGCTTGGCACATTTCCAAACCCACTATCAATGGGTATGATAACGAGTAAGACCTATATCTACTTGGGTTTAACACGTACCCAAGTCCAAGGGTGTAGGGTCAGACAATCTGTTAGACCAATGCCTAATTAAACTTGCATGCAACAAAGCCCAAGGTCGATGGATCAGGAAGGCTGCCAGAGCCATGCCAAATTAGGTTTGGCGTATAGCCAAGCCTAAGGGCGATAGGTGTGGTAGTTTATTAGACCTATGTCCAATTAGGCTTGGCGCATAACCAGGCCCAAAGGCACTAGTCCTGATAGTTTGCTAGACCCATCCCTACTTGGGATAAACTACGGTGTCAAACCCAAGAGCAGTGGGTCTAGCAGCTTGCCAGACCTAAATCCTATTGGGCATAGTACGTAGGCAAGCCCAAGGATGTTAGGTCTGGCAACTTGTCAGACTTGCACCTAATTGGACTTAACATGTAATCACGCTCAAGGGTGTTAGGTTTGGCAGCTTGCCAGACCCTTAACCAATTGGGCACGGTTGTGGTGCCTAGCCTAAGGGCGTTGGATCTAGTAGCTCGCTAGACTCGTGCCCCATTGGGTTCGACATATAGCTAGGCCCAAAGACGCTGGGTTTGACAGCTTGCTATACTCATACCCACTTAAACTCGGTACAGTGCCACACCCAAGAGCGGTAGATTTGGCAACTTGCGAGACCCATTCCCCATTGAGCTCGGCATGTATCCATACCCAAGAGTATTGAGTCCAACAACTCACTAAACCCAAACTCATTTGTACTCGGTATGGTGCCATGCCCATGAGCTGTAAGTTTGGCAGCTTGCCATACCCTTGTCCCCTTGGGCTCAGCACACAACCGAGCCCAAGGGTATAGGGTCTGATAGCTTGCTAGACCTGTGCTCTATTGGGCTCGACATGCAATCAGGCCCAAGGATGATAGGTCTCGCAACTTACCAAACTCATACCTACTTAGGCTCGGTATGGTGCTAATCCTAGTGATGTTGGCTTAGAAGCAAGCCTCGCCCACTTATCAATGGGTTAACACCATGCCTTTAGACCTTCTAAATAAAGAGTTAAGTTCAAAATTTATTTTTTGTAAGGTGCTAAAAATATTGATCCATCAGTAGCCCTCTAAGTCTTTATGTATTTAATACATAAAAATTTAAAGGGTTGTTAGTTTTTAATGAGAGACTATTTACCTTCCCCATGAGATAGCTTATCCCAAACATAATTATTAGGATTCTTATAGCTAAGTGGCTCATCCTAATTAAAAGAGATTCTCTTAGGAAAAGAAAAATGGTTGCGTGCATTCAATACAGTAATTGATTAGTTTTTTTTTAGATTTGTGGTGAAATTAAGGGTTGTTCATCCAATAGTAATGATGAAAAATTACTTCTTTTATTAAACATAGTCACTCACCTCCATTCTTTTCTTTCACTTTGAAAAATTCTTTGCTAACAATGAATTTTTGAAAAAGCCTTGAGCGAGACTTGTTCTCAGTTACAAGAAGAAACTCTACTACTCGATTTTAGGTAATCCCTACCATTAAACTACGTTCTTCTTCCTTTTGGTCAGAAAACATGGACACTAAAAAGGTTAGGTCTGACCCTAGGAGTAAAGATGCTACTTTTTTTTAATGGTGAATTTAATTTCCAACTAAAAACTAGGGGAAATAGTAGAGGACATGGAAGAGCATCCACTTCTAGAATAATGGAAAATAGTTCCCAACCCTGAAGAAGTCCCCCCTGACTTTAGGGAAACCTAAGGGAGAGACAGGTTGCCTCGAGCCACCGAGGACACTAAGCTTAACACCTTAACTATAAAATGGTTGGCTTATATTAATAGTTGGCAGCTAGGAGAATACATGACTAAATTGCCTGCTTGAGCTGAGAGGATTAATCAAGTGTCCTTAGCTACCTCCCAGGGGCGCTTTGAAATCATTGTCCCCATATGTATGTACGAGCAAGGGTAGTCATCCTTTCTTTAAATGTTTGTGAGGGAAGCTTTCCACTAATATAGCTTACCTATCTTTGAAAAATTTCTTAAGCTTGTTGGCCTAGAGCCTACTATGAATATCTTCAAGAGTTGCTACAGTTTGATTGGTGGCGTTAACAATGACAATGATGCATGCTGGTTCTTCACCTTTTTTAATAGACCCAATAGACCTAAAGGGACTTTGCAAGGCAAGTTTTCCCAAGTCAAGAAGTGGAGGGGATGTGTTTGATAATTAAGTACACCGAGACAATCAACCTAAAAGATGGGTTGATAGAGGTTTGAGGTTGTGCCCATTACTGGAAATTACCTATACTAACATGAACAACAAACCCCATTTGAGCTTGGATGAGGAAAGAACATGTGTTATATTGTCCTAGGCCTCAACCGAGTATAAAATCAATGAGATGGCTAAAGGGCAATATTAGACCCTATTGCAAAATATAAAGCTTCTTATCTTTGTTTTTATGCATCTAAATATTCATTTTGACTTTGTTTTTGTGTAGGGTTAACAACTAAAAGGAAATAAAAGTCTTTAGTAGGTTCTAGAGAGGAAAGCTCGTCTGTTTCTGAAAGTGCATCTTCATCCTTTAACTTGAGTGGAGCTAGGATTGAAGTGGATATGAAATATGACCCTATCAATATAGACGAGCTTCTTGTCACCACTGAGATGCTCGCTTCAAGAGATGAAAGGTCTCCTCCTTATAGAGTCTGATGTTGTTACCTTAACCTCTCATATTCTTTTGTTACCAATGCCCTTACCCCTATCTTCAACCGTAGAGACCTATTTGACTACTAGACCTTCTACCTAGGATGCTCTGTTAGGAGTTGGATAGCCTAGGCTCAAGGATGTTTTTGCTAACCTCATCCTTGATCGAGCCCCCTATATTTTCCCCACTTCAAGTGAGGAGGAAAAACAAGTTATAAAGGTTATCTTTGGTGGGAGGTCTAACCTTAAGGTCAATGGCCTAGAGGTGGTAAGGAGCCTAAAGAGGCTTTTGACTATTCATTCAGACATCCAAACAATGTATGATGAGAGCTATAATTGCTACGTAGCCCTTGCTAGGCAAATAGCCCTCCACATAAAAAAACCTTAACTTTTATTTAATCTTATTATTTTATTTTATTTTATTTTATTTTTTTAATAATTATCACTTGTCTTTGTTAGACTTTTATAATGTGCGCCCACTATAAGAGACGTTGAATGGCTGAGAGGAGCCAAATAAAAAAGGTTATCGCCAAACATAGAGCAAACTAGAATGCTCTTCAAAGGCTAAGATATAAGAAGGCTGCAGTGAAAGCTGAGTTAAAGGAGTTTAAGATAGCCTATGTGGCATTGAAGGAAAACATGAGAGGTCAGGTCCTTTAGTTAAAATCCACTAAAAGGAGCTTTGTATAATTCATACTAAAATAGCCTTCCTGAAACAGGAAATTACTGATATGAGGGCATCCTAAGAGGCTCTAAGGGCTGAGCTCCTTATAGGTAGAAAAGAAGTTTAGAGCTCGTATATGAAGATAAAGAATATGAGGAACTTTCATAAAGTGTTCCAAGAGATGTTTGGAGGGTTTGTGATGCTGACTGAGATGCTTGGAGACAAGATTTTCCTCACCATATCCAATCTATATTTCCTTAGGGCAATTTAGGTGGACTTCAGTGCTGCGTTCTATTTGATCCCCATGCCTAGCTTTGCTGATGTCTTCCCTGTCAGAGCTAGCTATAGTTGCCCAGCGCGGAGTTTATCTCATAAAGGAACCTGGCCTCAATGTTTAGTCTTTAGCCCCCAACCCCTTTTGGCTTTGTACACAGCCCCGATCAAGTGGGTTTTTTTTATTATGTAATGAATATTTATATTTTGTTGAATTTAATATTTTATGCATTTCTCATTAATGTTTTCTTTAAGGAATATATATTTTCTGTTAGACTTGTTTAGCCTGGATGGTCTCAACACCTATACTTAGTAAAATTTCCATACTGGGTCCAATGCCTATAAGCAGCTTACAATGTAGACTTATGTAGTCTAGATGGGTCTAATGCCTATACTTAGCAAGTTTTATCTAGATGATGCAACTATATTATTCGATAGTTTTACCCATATTTACCTAGTATTTTGCCTATGTTATATATATATAATGCCTTGATATTCTTTATTTTATGCTTTGAAAGCACTTTTGGATGTAAGATTAAAAAAGAAGTAAATTGGAAATAATTGATAAATTTGTCCTCCAATTGATGTTTTGTGCAGAGCTTGAGCTCTAGAGGTCAAAATGAAGTGATTCTAGTGAAATTAGAAAGCTAACATCCATACTTTTCTATACATATATGGAAAGAAAAAAAAAAGAAAGAGCATGGAAATCGCAGCCTTCAAAGACAAATCTTGCATTCAGCCAATGTTGACCCTCAACCATTCCGACTTGAATATCTTGAGCTACCAAAGTTCATTTGATGCGAACTTAATTTTATTGGATTCCTGACTTGAAGACCTATCAATATACCAAATGATTCTATGAAGCTTCTGTTAGTTAGGATTCTTGTGCTAAACCGCTCCACTAGCTTGGTGCAAAGGTCTTGAAAGCTTATAATGGAGTTTAACTACAAATTATTATACCATACACATACTGATCCCTTGAAGGTTGCGGGGAGGGTCTTGTACTTGGCATCACTATTCTAGATGACTAATTCTAGGTTGTTTTATATATTTTATACGTGTGTTTTCTTAGGTCAGCAAGACCGTCATAGTTGTCCAAAGTTATATTGGTGGAAATATTGTCCTTGGGAATACAGGTACACAATACTCGTGTTAACAAGGGATAATCTCATATCTGATGAGGGGTGTGGACATCTTCATGTGTATGCTCCTTTATAGGCTGCTTCCTACCCTTTGTGTATAGAGTTCTGGGGAGCTTATGGTTTCTAGCATGGAATAACAAGATCGATGGCTAGCCTTTATCCCATGGTGGCCAGATGAGCAACATGAATACTCACTATATTTATGAGCATCGTGATGACATGAACTTCTTTTAGAAGGGATTGGTTACTATTAAGGTTGAAAGCCCTCCAACATGTCATTCTGCCTAAGCTCCTCTAGATAGTGCAATTATCTATGGGTGTTGGTTGCCGCCTACGACCATGGAGCTATAAAGGAGGGTGTCAATACTTGCTGAGGTGGCAAAGTTTGATTTTGTCTCTAAATTGCCAACACAACCTGGGTGAGGAGTTGCACTTGGTTGATGAGTTGTTGGAAGTTAGATTGTGTAACATCCTCAATATTTACATGCAATCAATACATGATTTCTTATAATTATTGCAATTTTTTAGGGTGAAAGTTTTTTATTTTATACATACACACACATTCTATTAAGAATTCTTTAATTGGGAAATCTACTGAAATTTCAACAAAATCTTTCTTATATCAGGAGGCCCTAAATTATCGACTAAAACCTGTTTCACTTCAATACTCAAACAATTTCATATCTAAACCAGTGTCCAATTATCCTAGAGTCATCATATCATAGAATTAGAGTACATTTCATTTCAATTTTTTCCTAATATCTTATTCATCACATTTCATAGTATTTCACCGTATGTATAAATGCATAAATAATCAATTCATATAGAATTAGCTTAACACAATCACATACATTCATAATTATAATACAAGAAACTGATAAATTATCAAAAGTTTATGTAAATGATATAAACATACTACTTGTGTTTGGTCTTTTTCATATCTCAATGTAAGTTTTCTTGTCTTTTTTTTATGGATACTGTCTAATTAGCCATGTTTTTAATAAAATGGAATAAAAAAAAACTATTTATGTTTGGTCATATAGACCAAACAACAGGGTTATTTTACATGTGAAAAATAAATACGTCATGGCCTGCATGTAAAACGATAGTGACTGGGATATCATTGATCATTTGAATTCTATTATAACAGGGCTAGCTCGAAGGCAAATGGTTAGAGTACCTCAAAAATTGTTTTCAAAAGGGGTTTGCTGGTAGCATGTTCTCGACCAATGTCATGACACCACCTTTATAAAACATTCATTAAACCCTCCTATCGCATTCACATGAGGGGTTACATCTTGAAGTTGTAGGCACATATCAGTAGAATGTTCTGGAATTTCATAAATGCCACACATTCTGGATTGCCTAACTTGTCCCAACGCTACTTGTCTCACAAAAAAAGTTAGTTCTAAAAGTTATGTCTCAATATTAGAATGTATCACCTCATTTACCTTTCTAAAAGTGTGGTTTGTTGTGATTCCAAACTGTTGTGAGTTTGCTGTCATTTTAAAGATCAAATCTCTTTCTTCCATATGAGTCTTTTTTACAAATGCATCACCACTTGTAGCATTTATCATGCTTCAGTTTATGGACAATAATCTTTCATGAAAATATTGCAATAATAATTGGTTAGAAATTTGGTGATGTGGGCAACTTACGTACAACTTATCAAAACGTTCCCAGTACTCATATAATGTTTCCCCATTATTTTGGCGAATTCCACTAATTTTTTTACAAATTATTCTAGCCCGTGAGGCTGGAAATAATTTTTCCAGGAATTTTTTTCCTCAAATCATTCCATGTTAGTATTGATCTTGAAGGAAGGTAATGAAGCCAGTCCTTTACCTTGTCTTTCAAAAAGAATGCGAAAGCCCTCAATTTAATTTGTTCCCCTGTCACTCCTTGTGGCTTCATAGTTGAACAAACCACATGGAATTCCTTTAAGTGCTTGTAGGGGTCTTCACCTGCAAAGCCTTAAAAAGTAGGTAGTAAATGAATCAAACCAGATTTTAACTTAAAGGCTACATTAATATTTGGAAATTCAATGCATAATGGTTGGTTTACGTTGACCAGTTAAGTTATACTCTTCAGAATTTTTTTGTCAGTAATTTGGTAAGGGTAATAATGGTGCTTTACATGCACCAACCCTTGCTGAAATGGTTTTTCTCTCCTTTGCGTTGGGCGAGTTGTGGTTAGGATTGTGGGATTCAACAGTTTTTTCCAAATATAAGTATTTATGGTTGCTGGTTTCTCTTACTCATTGCAACTAAATAGATAATGATATCAGCCTTGGTTTTCTTTATGTTCGTTAGCCTTTGGTTTGATGTGAGTGTGACATGCTGTGTCTAGAGTGACTTGTGGCTCTCTTTTTCCCACCATTTGCATCTTGAATGTTGTTTCCTACTTATCGTTAGTTGCATTGCATGCCTTTAATCGGTCATTTCTACTCTTATTAACATTTGAGTATTGTAACTATAGATTCGTGGTTTTTAATCTTCTTTAGGTTCAGTAGGGGTTAAAAAAAATCAAAAAACTAAAAAAATCGAGAAAACCAGAAAAAGATAACTGAAAAAACTGAACCGTGAAAAAAACCAATTAAATCGATTAAAATTTTGAAAAGATCAACCGGTTTGGTTCGGTTTCGGTTTTATAAGCTTAAAACCGAAAAAACCAAACCTAACCCAAACTAAAAAAACCGGAAAAAAACCGAGCTAAACTGGAAAAAAACCGGTTTTTGTCCTGAAAAAACCGAACTAAACCTAACCGAAACCGGTCGGTTTGAACCGGTTTCGGTTTTTTTAAAATTTTTTTTTGTTTAGTTACTCTTTTTGGATAAAAACCGAACCGAACAAAAAATGATCACCATCCCATATGTGATTATCTTCTTGCATTTTCATCTTTATTCTTTTGTTTCTCTCTGCTCTTAGGCTGAATCTTATCTTTATTTTGCAGCATTTTGTTGTAGTTTTATCCCATACGTTACTTCTTCGGTTGGTTGGTCTTTTTACCAAATGTTTCCTAATTGATGTTACCTTTGGATCCTTCACTGCTCGATTCATCCCCCCTCTTGGGTGAGCCTTTTTTGCTTAATTTTGTCGTGTTGTTGTTTGTTTGCTTGATTCTTAGTCTTGGTTTTCTTTCTGTTCGTTGGCCTTTGTTTTGT
>Ga0325411_1009149_pt1 | contig 10624 bp, 3 predicted proteins | sample PopdelMetagenome_13_FD_206181 | JGI IMG/M metagenome (GOLD analysis project Ga0325411, IMG submission 206181) | Populus deltoides microbial communities from Bellville, Georgia, United States - Xylem-PdIQD-R4 | ecosystem: Host-associated > Plants > Phyllosphere > Stem > Wood/Secondary xylem...
CCGATCGATTGAGTGAGGAATATTTTGGTCTGTGCGTCTTTTTTGTTTTCTAGTTTTTTTCTCTTTTCTTTTTTTCCGATGGTTTTTCTATATCGCCCGAGGATCCATCAGTCGGTTTGAATTAAAAATCTGGTCATCCGGGTCAAAAAGGACCCTAATGAATCCAAGCGATCTAATCTGGCATGAGTTTTCCTACACGTGATGTAAAATTTGCATAAGATAACCCATTTCTTAGAAAAATAGCATAAAATATTTAAGATAAATAATATTAGATTGTTAAATATTTTATAATGGTGACGGAAAACAAATAACCTGTCTTTTTTTTTTAGTTGAAAAAATTAAAATACATAAAGTAAAAATCTTTAAATAAAAAAAATAACAATTAAAAAAATAGGAATGAAATTTGACAAAAACTCTTCCATTTTTTCTTGTTTTAGTTAAACAAAATGAGTATAAAATATTTTAAATAAAAATATCACATTGCTAAATATTTTATAAGAGCGGAGGGTATAAAATATTTGGTTTAAGTTTTATAGTTGCTAATATAATAGTCACTAGAGATTTATATGATCATTAACTTTAGGACCCTTGGAATTAGTCGAGGTGCGTACAAACTGACTCGGACACCCATATTAATAAAAAAAATTAAATAATGGTATATTTTATTTTTATTAATATGAGCGTCCGAAAAACTATCTTGTATATATCTAAAATAATCCTATAAATTTTAAAATTAATGATTATATAAACTTTCAATAAATAAAAATTATTACATCATGAGTTGAGAAGTTTCAAACTTTTGTAACGGTCGGGGACGATTAGAACTTCAGTTTTTTTAAAACAAGACAACTCAACAGAAGCATATAAAACTCACATGCTTGGACACTAAATTTCTCATATAACTGGGAAAGAAACTTTAGAAAAATTAAATATTGAGCTTCGGTTCAATCGAACATTAAAACATTCTCTACATGGTGTGGAAATCAAGTGATTCTTCTCCACTTTTTTATTTTGCTAACTTTTCTCTTTTTTTCTAATTTTTCCCTTTTTTTTGTTTTTTTTCAAAATTACTTTTTTTTAACTTTTCTAATTTTTTTTTCTTTTATTTTTTTAAAATTATTTTTGTTGATTTTACTTTTTAAATATTGACCTATTTAAAATTTTATATTTCATTGTGGATTACAACAGTAATTCAAGTGATTCTTCTCCACTTTTTTTTTCTAACTTTTCCACTTTTTTTCTTTTTCTTCTAACTTTTCCCATCTTTTTTTTTGTTTTTTTTTCAAAATTACTTTTTTTTTTCAACTTTCCTAATTTTTCTTTTCTTTTTCTTTTGTTTTTTCCAAAATTATTTTTGTTGATTTTACTTTTTAAATATTGACCTGGTTAAAATTTTTGCTTTGTAATTTTTTTCTTGAAAATACTGTGAATTACTTCAATGTTTTTCCACGTAGTTTTTCTATTTTATTTCTTTATTTTTCAAAATTATATTTTTTTTGATTTTTTTAATATGGATCTGATTGAGAATTTAGTTTTGTAATTTTTTATCTTTAAAACATTGTTTATTGCTACAATGTTTCTCCGCATGGTTTTTTTATGATTTTCTCCAAAATTATCTTTTTTTATTTTATTTTTTAATATTGAGCTGGTTAAAAATTATAGTTACAATATGTGAGGAAAGCACTTTAACTTTCCTCGAAAATTACTGTTGGTTGCTACAGTGTTTTTTCCCACATGATTTTTTTCTGTTTTCGTTATGTTTTTTCCTAAAATTGTCTTTGTCAATTTTATTTTTTAAATATTAAGCTGGTTAAGAATTGTAATTACAAGTAAATACAAGTTTTTCCTTAAAAAACACTATGGATTGATACAGTTTTTCCTCACATGGTTTTTTTCCAGTTTCTTTTGTGTTTTTTTGTAATATTTTTTTTCAAAATCATTTTCGTCGATTTTATTTTTTGAAATATTGAATTGGTTAAAATTTAACTTTGTAATAAGAGTGTGTTTGGCAGTGTGGTTGCGGTTGCTTTTCAAATAGCTTTTCGTGCCAAAATACATGCCAATGATTTTTTTAAAAAAAAAATCATTTTTGACATCAGCACATCAAAATGATTTGAAAACACTAAAAACATATTAATTTGAAGTTAATAAAAATATAAAAAAAATTTAAATTTTGTCAAAAGTGCTTTTGAAACGCAGAAACAAGGAGGCCCTAAATCTTAATCACGTGGGGAAAGTATTTTAGCTTTGCTCATAAAACATTGTGAATTGCTACAGTGTCTCCCCGCATATTTTTTTTTGTTATAATTTTTTTCAAATTATCTTTTTTAATTTTATTTTTTTAATATTGAGTTGTTTGTGAATTACAATTACAAGTCATTACAAATAAGGCTAAATCATGTGAGGAAGCACTGTAGCTTTCATCACAAAACACTGTGAATTGCTACAGTGTTTCCAACATGATTTTTTTCCCTCTTTTTGGTGTTTGTTTTGTTATTTTTTTTTCTAAGATTATCTCTGTTGATTTTTTTTTAATATTGAGCAATTGAGAATTTAGCTTTGTTATTTTTTCTTTAAAACACTGTGAATTGTTGCAGTGTTTTTCCATGTGATTTTTTTATGATTTTTTCCAAAATTATCTTTGTCAATTTTTTTTTAATATTGAGTTGGTTAAAATTATAATTACAATAAAGCTAAATCATATGAGAAAAGCGTTGTAGTTTTTCTCACAAAACACTGTGGATTGCTACAATATTTCTCTAAATAGTTTTTTAGTTTATTTTATTGGGAAAAACGTTATAGTTTTCCTCACAAAACATTGTCAATTGCTGCAACATTTTTTCTCATGGGTTTTTTTTCTTCCAAAATTATCTTTGTTGATTTTTTTTTAATATTAAGTTGGTAGAGAATTTAGCTTTGTTTTTTTTTCTTTTTATTAACTGAAAAGCTAAATCATGTGGCGAAAGCACTGTATCTTTCCTCACAAAACACTGTAGATTGCTACAAATCATTTTGTTCAGTCTCTAAGTTTTTGATCATCAACACAACTATTTTTTCCTTCATGAAATATTTGCTCCATCATACCTTTAATTTCTATTACTTATCTAGCGCTGGTTCACAATTATAATACTATCAAGTGCACTTGTTTTATAAGCCCGCGGCAGCGCGCGGGCAAGTCATCTCGTTCATTCATAAAACGCGTGCAGCAGCAAATCTTAGGAAAAGTAGAAAACCATCATGCTTATTCATGTTCAATAAAATTAAATATGTTTTTATCAGTAGCACATACTTAACCAGATCTAAGATCAATATAACTGAACCATAAAGAGTTTAGCTCAACTGGTCAAGTCTTGGGTTTGTTCTCTAGAGGTCACCAGTTCGAGTCTCACGAACCTCAAGGCCACTAGAGGCTTACATGGTCGTTAACTTCAAGGCCCTTGGGATTAGTCGAGGTACGCGCAAGCTGACCTAGACACCCACGTTAATAAAAAAAATAATATAACTGTACTTTAGAGTTTTGAAAATGGGAATGCATGACCTGGAAAACCAAATGTAATCTCATGATGCTCAGTATCTGTTTCTAATAAAAGAAACCTGCACAAAAATGCTTGACAACCAGCCATATCTCAAAAACTTGTCAATTTAAATAAGAAAGGTGTGAAAACAAACAACTACATATACATAGCAAGCCTGTGACAACCATACCTTAGAGCAATAACTAACATATACACGGTTTTGAATAATGAATGTGTCCATCAAGAATAACATACATTTTGTTCATGTCAAAATGCTTAGAGAATGATATAAATTATATCTTGAGACTTTATCTAACAGTTTAAGCTTTTAGGTTAAATTGGTTCTTTGGCATGGTATCAGAACCTTAATGACCAAGCAGTCACGAGTTTGAATTTCACCGTCTCCATTTATTTGATAAAAAATAAGCACAAGGTAATGTAGATCTGTGTAAGTTTCAAGCCCAAAGGACTTTCACTTGAAGAGGTGTGTTAGAGAATAATATAAATCATATCTTGGGACCTCACCTAACAATTTAAGCTATTAAGTTGAGATGGTTCTTCGACATGGTATCAGAACTTTGATGACCAAGCGATCACGAGCTCAAATCTTACCATCCTCATCTATTTGATAAAAATTAAGAACAAGGTAATATGAGTCTGTACAAGTTTCAAGCTTAAATGGCTTTCACTTGAAAGAATATATTAGAAAATAATATAAATCATATCTTAGATCATTACATAATCATAAGATTAAGTTTCTGTACACATGTTCATAGACTAAACTCCATCAAGCAACTAAATATATCGCAGGCAGGAGGGCCAGGGCTTGTGAAAGTCACCTCAATCAGACATAATGAAGTGAAATAAAAACAGACTTCCTCCACCTCCAAATGAAGGAGAAAATTGAAGTGATCCAAAGAACGTATTTTTGTGATGTTAAGATGCAGTTTGCAAACACATCATGCAAACACAATTCCTACCAAAAGTAAGATAGAAAGGATTGGAAAGTATATTTCACTAATGACTAATTTAAATACTCCCAGGAACAAAATATTAAAGATCACCGCTACTAAATTGACAAGGAATCCAATTCAGTTATAGAGTAACAGCAGGTTCATGCATGAGCCAATGTCATGCTTGAAGTTGAAGACAAAACTAATTTCAACTGAACTGAAGACAAAACTAATTCCTTGTTTTAGTTGGAAAAAAATGAAGACAAAACTAATTCCTTGTTTTGACTAATTTAAATACTCCCAAGAACAAAATATTAATAATCTATTTGTGCTCAATAGGCTCCATCTATCACCTCCATAAACTCCATCCCATCACCTCTGCAGCTTTTTTATTTTTCAATTATCGGTGTCTCCTAATTTTTCTTTTAACCCAATAAATTTCATATATTATTTTTTATTTTATTTTTTTTATAATGACTAAGCAACACAACTATGATAATAAGAGAGCACAATCAATAAATCTGGGACGATGAGTCAAACATATCACTTTTACTATCAACTTTGTAGGCATAAAATCTTTATTAGTGTGTTTTAACTTTTTTTTTAAATTACTATCAAGTAGCATGTGTCCAACTATATCACTTCTATTTATTTTTTATAAAAATTTCACGTATTTTTATTATCGTTAAATTAAATAAAAAAATTATTTTAATTAATAAATTTAATAAATACAACCGTGTAAATGTCTCGTCTAACAAAATTAAATATTTTGATCTACATTTGTATCTTGATTTTTCAAGTTTTATTTTTAGTTATTGTTTATGATTTTTTTTTCACTTATTAACACACATAGTTCTCGATTTATTTGATTACATGTATGCATAAATTTTTTTTATTCACTTAAAATTTTTAAAATACAAAAACGTATCCAAAAAGCTTGTGTATAAAGTTTTTTTGTTGAGAAAAAAATATCTAACTCACGACGAAACATGGATCAAGTATCTAGTAATAACTAATCAATAACCCACATATGTTAATAGCATAATAACTTGTCTGTGCCAATAACATCTCTACGTGTTCCCTCCATCACCTCCATTCCATTGTAACTTCCATCCCATTGCCTCTGGTGCTTCCATTTTTTAATAGTCAGTGTCTCCCAATTTTTTCCTTAACACAATAAATTTCATATATTATTTCCTGTTTTTTCTTCACAATGACTAAGCAACACAATAATAAGAAAGCACAATCAATAATGTTCATAAGAAATCTGAGACAACGAGCAAAGTAATTTTTTTTGTATCAGTCTGTGCAAAGGTGTTATAGAGAGAGTGGTGAGATTTTGTTTTGTGAATCTTTTCTTCTGGATGTTATCGATTGTGTCTCTGTGTAGCTGCAAATATTAACAAATATATTTTTGAATTTAGATCTATAATGCTAGTCTAGATGCATAATAGCTTTTGTGAATTCAGAGACGAGTAATATGCAGTTTTTTTAAGCTCTTATGTTCAAACATGTTTACAAGCTAGTTTTGGTGATTCTGATATCCAGGTAACAATTTACAAGTCTAAATGCATAATAGCTTGAATTACAATTATAAAAATATCATGGATTTTTTCTCTAATTCCTTTATGGTGTTAGGGTTTTATATCAGAACCACCGGTGTAAAGGAACACGATAAGTTATTTTCTTTCCGTTGAGCTTTTGATATAATTTATGTATGATCATCTATCTTTATCTAGATATATAATCGCACTGTTTTAACACATTCTAAAGTTTTTATGGCTTGTATATTTTATTCAGTTGTGTTAAAACCTTAATAGAGAGAAAGAGTTAATACTAAGAAAAACTTCAACTAAATTTCTGAACAAAAACTTTCTTGATTTTTTTTGTGTTAGAACCCTAACGTTATTGATCTTTTAATTCCCTGACTTTTTTTAGCTGAAATCCAAGTACAAATTCTAATGGCCTGTTTGGGAGTGTGGTTGTGGTTGTTTTTTAAAATGCGTTCCGTGCTGAAATGTATCAAAATGATATTTTTTTTATTTTTTAAAAATTATTTTTAAGATCAGCGCATTAAAATGATCCAAAACATGCAAAAAAATTTTATTTTTTTGGAAACACGGGTACAACCGCGTTTACAAACGCTCACTTAGCAAGTTGGGCTGCTTCTGGGTAAACCATTTTTTTTCTTTTTGGTGGGTTATTTTATTGTTGCACAGTTTAGGGAAAATGTTTTTTTATCTCAATCAAAGTTAAGTTGTGACAGAGTGATGTCTTTTTTAATTTCATCTCATTTGGGTTCAAATTATATTATTTTCAAATGAAATAATCTATTTCTAGTTTTTCTACCGCTTTTACTACAAGAAAATATAAGATTTTTTTTTCACAATGTCGAGCTTAAAGTAACAGATGAAAAATATTTGATATAAGAGGACATATGGCAGTCCTGTCCAAGAGATGTCTTAGGGACATGTCATTGCAAACATTCTTGGAACAAGAGTAAATTGCTTCTATTTCTTTTCTATTGGCAAGTTGTTTATGTTGCTGCAATTTTGCTTTTATTAATTGATGAATTTGTTTTTATTATTCATTGGTATAAATCCAAATTTTACATATAATCCAGATAAAACAATGTATTTTTTTTTATTTTTTTAAATTTCTTTTGAATTTAATAGTATTAGATGAAATTTGTTTTCAAATGGTTAGATATAATATCATCAAATTTGTTTAGGTATAGATAGACAAATAATAAATTAAGTGTAAAAACATGTCTTAGGGTCAATTATATAAATTCAAATAATTTTATTAGCCAGAAGAGAGACAATAACATATGAAATTTGATAGTAAAACTTGTTTTCTTTTTTTTTCGTGTTCTTGTTTTAGTTATATAAAACAATTTAGCATAAGAAATCTGACCATGAAAATTGATTTCAGTTTGGTAGTTATGTTATTACATGAATTCAGAATAAAACTAAATTTGAATTGGCAATGAAGAAAAGCCCTAACTCTAACCTTTGATTCATAGTTTTTAGACTCGGCTCAGTCCAAGGCCTGAGTTTTGGGTTTTGACCGGGTCGCCCGGGTCAATTTTTTTTAAAAAAATCAAAATGACGTCGTTTTAATAAAAAAAAATCAACGGTTATCTTATTGTTGCAAGAACGAATTCTTAGCAAGTTGGGCTGCTTCTGGGTAAACCATTTTTTTTTCTTTTTGGTAGGTTATCTTATTGTTGCATAGTTTAGGCAAAAATATTTTTATCTCAATCTAAATTAAGTCGCGACAGAGTGATGTCTTTTCTAATTTCAGTTCATTTGGGTTCAAATTATATTATTTTCTAATGGAAGAAGCTATTTCTAATTTTTCTACCGTTTTTACTACAAGAAAATGTACGATTTGTTTTCACGATGTCGAGCATAATGTAATCGATGAAAAATGTTTGATAAGAGGACATATGGGAGTCCTACCCGAGAGATGTCCTAGGGACATGTCATTGCAGACATTCTCGGAACAAGAGTAAGTTGCTTCTATTTCTCATCTATTGGCAAGTTGTTTATGTTGCTGTAATTTTGCTTCTATTAATTGATGAATTTGTTTTTATTGTCCATTGATGTAAATCCAAATTTTACATATAATCCAGATAAAACAATATATTTTAGATTAATTTTTGAAATCTCATTTGAATTTGATAGTATTGGATGAAATTTGTTTTCAAATGGTTAGATATAATATCATCAAATTTGTTTAGGTATAAATAAACAGATAGTAAATTAGGTATAAAAATATGTCTTATGGTCACTTATATAAATTCGAGTAATTTTATTAGGCAGTAACAGTTAAGAAGAGAAGAGAGAAAGTAACAGATAAAATTTGACAGTAAAGCTCATAGTTTTGAGACCCGGCCAGATCCAAGGCCCAGGTTCCAAGTTTTGACCGGGTCATTGGGTTTGGACAGGGTCGATCGGGTCAATTCCTTTTTAAAAAAATCAAAACGACATCATTTTAGTAAAAAAACAAAAACAAAAGTCAACGGGTTGCAATCAGGTTTATGACCGGGGCTTGTTGGGTCAACCGGGTCGTTAGGTTAGCCGGGTTACACTGGGTTTTTCCTTCCCTGTTTTTTCTTCAACCTGCCCCAGGTCAGCCGGGTCCCGGGTGGACCCACCGGGTCGGGCCGAATTTTAAAACTATAGTAAAACTTTTTTTTTTTCTTGTTTTAGTTATATAAAACAACCAAGCATAAGAAATCTGAACATTAAAGTTGATTTTAGATTGGTGGTTACGTTATTACATAAATTTAAAATAAAACTATTATTATGTACGAGGGTGTCAAGTGAATCAAGGCTTCCCATAGTATTATGTACGAAGGTGTTTTAGTCATTTTGTTCTTCTTGAATATCTTGTTGGACTCATGACATGGAATATAACTAATATATTGGCTTGCGCTCTGTCGTGGGTCAGGCCAATTATTTCTTAAATGTAAAAAAATCAAGAGCATGAATAATTTTTTAACTATGTTATTAAACCTGACTAGATGAGTTAATTTTGAAATCTCTTGATTCAGCTCTTTACCTAACTCAAGTTTTCAATTAAACCGTGTGGGAGTTGCCTCGACTTAAATCAATCAATTCATAGGTCCAAATGCAACCTTGATGATCGATAAAAACATGAATTAACTTTTAAAAAAACTTCAAAATGACAATTTTTTAAAAAAATATTAAGACAATGACAGATTAAATCGATCTCGGTTCCCCCGCGACCGAGGTCATAGACTCTATTGAGTTGAATAACTTTTTTTATAATTTTTTTTATTTAATTATATAATAAAAATAGATGTTCATCAAATTGAGTACCAACCTAAAAATAGACACTTATCCCTATAGAATGCAAACAAAAATCCATGAGGTAGATTATTTCTCAACCAATCCAATATTAAAGAATAAAAACAGGGAAAAAAAAGTTAAAAACAATTAAAAGACAAAAAACAAAAAAAAACATATCTTATCGATGAGAAACTTGTCAAACCCGTGAATCGAGTAAGCCGAGTTAGTACATCAAACCTACGAACTAAGTCATGGACTTTACTGGAATTATAATTTATTTATTTTTTGTCAAAACTATTTGTTATTTACTATATGATAACAAAAATAGATAATTGTCAAATCAAACATCAATCCAATACCGAGATGTTTTTTTAGATCATGGTAACCTCATAAAATGCGAAATAAAACTAATTATGAAACGTAATTCCTAATTAACTTAGTATTTAAGGATGAAATAAAAAAAATCTAATTAAAAAATAGTTAACTTGTCACACCCGAAAAACCAAGTCAACTAGCCAAATATGTGAATAGGTTTATAGACTTTATAAAGTTTAATAACATAACTTTTCTCTAAGACTATTTAAAAAAAAAAACTATATGAGAAAAAAATAGACGATAAAAAAGTCAAGTTCAGTTAAAAAAAAGACACCACATCAAACTCGTGAACCAGGGTAACCCGAGTTACCCTAATAAACATGCAAACGTTGCTAACCTTAAAGAAAGGTAAAATAAAAAGAAACAAATTATAAAACCAAATTTTTAACCATGCCAATATCAAAAGATGAAATCGACAAAAACAAATTAAAAAAATCATAATAAAAATTCAAAAAGAAAAACATAAAGAAAAAAGAAAGAAAGCAAAACTCTGTGGATTACTATTATCATTCATGGTGCAATGTGTGTAGGTGAACAGTAATTTCCCCACACCTTTTAATTTCTATTACTTTATAAAGTTTAATAATGTGACTTTTCTCTAGAACTATTTTTTTAATTGCATGGGAAAAAATAGACTATAAAAAAAGTCATGTTCAATTAAAAAAAAAAACCCATAAAAATTGTAAACCTGGGTTATCTTGGCAAATCTGTAAACCACGCTAACCTTATATAAAGGCAAAATAAAAAAAAGCAAATTATAAAATTAAATTCTTAACAATCTTAATTTTAAAAGATGAAATCAACAAAAACATATTTGAAAAAAAATCATAACATAAATTAAAAAAAGAAGAAGCAAAACACTATAAATTACTATTATAATCCACAGTGAAATGAGTGTTGGGCGAACAATGGTTTCCCTACATCCTTTAGTTTTTGGTACTTTATAAAGTTTAATAACATG
>Ga0325411_1009151_pt1 | contig 10622 bp, 14 predicted proteins | sample PopdelMetagenome_13_FD_206181 | JGI IMG/M metagenome (GOLD analysis project Ga0325411, IMG submission 206181) | Populus deltoides microbial communities from Bellville, Georgia, United States - Xylem-PdIQD-R4 | ecosystem: Host-associated > Plants > Phyllosphere > Stem > Wood/Secondary xylem...
TTTTATTAATTTGTATTTTCTGTAACAGAAGTAAAGCTTGTGGATGTTCCAGAAATGAACTACACATCTGATGATAAGCCATATCCTCGTGGTGAAATCTGTATAAGGGGTCCAATTGTTTTCCAAGGCTATTACAAAGATGAAGAACAGACGTACTCACCTTACCTGTGGGCTGTTTCTTTTACACGATTGACTTGGACATGAGTAAAACTGACAATATAATGATGCAATGCAGGAGAGAAGTAATCAATGAAGATGGATGGTTTCATTCTGGGGATATAGGATTATGGCTACCTGGAGGCCGTCTAAAGATTATTGATAGGTGAACTCCATACCTCTAATCAGTAGTCTTTGGTTGAATTGATAGATGATAATACCTACTCTTAGAGTTTGGTTGGAATTCTTGAATCAATGACGGTCTTGGGATAAATTTTGAATGATGCTATGTGCATGCAAAAATAAAAATAAAAGTCAATCCACACCTTTGAAATAAACTCATTTGGGTGGGGTTTAGACCAACCCTGGTTATTTTAACATTGCAAACATTGTACTTGGGCTGACAAGAGAATCTCTGTTTGGAGATAGTCGCTCTAGAGTTCACTTGCTAGCTTATGACAAGAATTCCACTAATGGCATTACCTTTTAGTTCCCTTGCATGATGGCCATCGACATGTTTTCTTGTGAATTAGATGTTGTAAAACTTCTTTTACACGTTCATGAAGCATTATTAGGATTGAGTTTTCAAATTGTGGGAATTACAGAAGCCTGGATGCTTTTGCTCCTTTGACTGGAGTAGGACACCTCAGAAAAACTAAATTCAATTCGCATGATGTCATTGATTGGAACTTGGTGATTGCATTTTGGAATGCATGCCTTTGCATTCTAATGGGAACACTTATTTGCTGTTACAGAAAGAAGAACATTTTTAAGCTGGCACAAGGAGAGTACATAGCTCCGGAGAAAATTGAGAATGTTTATGCTAAATGCAAGTTTATTGCCCAGTGCTTTGTCTATGGTATGTAAATAAGTTTTATAATTTAATACATATTTTTCTCTCTCCCTTATTGTTGACTCTTAATTGTTTCTATTGTAGGGGACAGCCTAAATTCTTCTTTGGTAGCTGTTGTTTCAGTAGACCATGATGTGTTGAAAGCATGGGCTGCTTCTGAAGGCAATAAGGTGGCATTTGCTTTTTACTAAATTCAAGCTGATAAGAAAGAATTATAGCTGCCTCATCAACCTTCGGTTTACCTGCTTCTATTTGCATTCAAAAATCCTTTTTTCAGCAAAAAGTTTTTCACTTTGCAATTTTGTTGTTCAATCATTAGATATAACTAAAATTGAACTGTCATTACTTTACACTTCTTTTTATAGGATGTTTCCAGTATTATTCTGATACTGCCAAGCTCTTGAATCAGATTACTTTTCTATCTTGCGTAACTGGATGAAGCTCCTTGATTTTTTTTTTTTAACCTGAGGAGGAATGCTGATTACAGAAACGGCTTTTAATAGATGATCAATAGTTTTATACTGCTTTTCACAATTATTCAAGGATAAAAAAAAATCATTGATTGCTACAGTTTTTGTGCTGGAGGACGATGTGCCTGCACGTTTGACTTATTTATGGAATATGTGGGTAGTAATTGAATGCCCTGACCATATACTGATGCTTTTTTTTCTGGCCATGTGCAAGTGCAGTATGAAAATTTAGCACAGCTGTGCAATGATCCTAGAGTCAGGGCTGCTATACTTGCAGACATGGATGCTGTCGGAAGGGAAGCTCAGGTAGTGCATTTGGAGAAATTGAATTTTTAATTTGAGCACATAAATGGTAGCTTTACCTTGAGATTTTCACCTTAAACCTTTTATTGGTTGATCATATTGTCCTGCAGCTGCGAGGTTTTGAATTTGTAAAAGCTGTGACACTGGTGCTAGAACAATTTACAGTGGAAAATGGTCTTCTGACCCCAACATTTAAGGCAAGTGCACAGTTCTTTTTTTTTAAAAGAAAAACCTATAAGCTGTAAAAGCTGTGAAGAAAAATAAAAGTGGCCAGCGACAGCTTCTCACTGTGCTTATTCGCTTTCAGATTAAGAGACCTCAGGCAAAGGCATACTACGAGAAAGCAATATCAAATATGTATGCAGAACTGGCTGCATCTGATCCCTCTTCTAAGAAGGTGTTGTGAAGAAAATTACAGAGAAAGAACAGTAAAATAGAGACGTGGCCAAGCTCTTCATAGCAGCCTTCACTTGACAATATGATTTCTGGACGTGACAGAGAAAAAAGGCCTAAAGTAATCCTCCCCGGCAAAGAATTCTGCATGTCAATGCCTGTTTGTGTTTTTCTTTTGTTGCCTTGAATAAGGTTATAAAGAAATTTGATTGTTTTGTTTGTATCACAGCTCATTGAGTTTCTTACAAAAAAATAAAATAAAATTTTGCATCGTTAAATGATCATTTGTTTATCGTACCACAGCTCATTTGGGTTCTCAAACAAGATGAAGGAAATAAACTCTGATATTTACGAAGCTTGGAAATTGATCATACAATTGCACAACGGATCCGTAGATGTATTCGGTGATGATTTCGAATTTGCTAAGAAGCCTCTGATCACGTAAAGGAATTATTTAGTTTGAGGTTGGCATCTCTTTGTTACTTACGCGAGACAATTCGTTTTGTAAATGTCAGTAGATTTTAAACAGACTGTCTTTGATTAAACGGACCGAAGTGCAATGCTTTCTTATGGAGTGGTCGAGTTATTGCCTCTGCCCATGGAGCAAAAGTCGCTTGAATTTTGCCTGCTAGCCCCTTTCCAAGCAAGAGGGGCAGAGATCAGAAAGTTGAGAGAATGGAATTTAGCTTGTGTTTTTAAGAAGCATTTGGTGCATTGTTTGTGTTCCAGGTTTTCTTTGGGTGCCATGGTGTTTCAATTTATGCATCGAGGGGCAAAAGTTTCTGCAGCGTATCTCCTTTCCAAGTGATTGTTCTTGGATTGGAGATGACGGTTGAAGCTCGGAGGTATTGCATGGGATAAAGAGTAAAAGATCGTAAATTGGGAAATGGTACAAACATCTATATGTGGCGGGATCAATGGCATCCTCATTGTCCTCTTACCAAAGCAGATGGTAACAGTATCATGCATGGAACCTGCCAAACCATCTGAAGTGATTATTCCTGAAGGATGGCATGGGCCTGCTGCTAGATCATATCGTAAGAAGATAATACCAAGATATGTGGCCTTACTCAGCCTTTTCAATTGAAAAAGGATCCTATGGTTTGGAAGCCTAGTCCTGATGAACAATTCACATTTAAAGTGTATCGAAGGTTTTCAAGATAAAAGGGACTGGAATGAACCGATATGATCTAATCTGGGGACCATCACATCCCTAGACGAAGAGTACATAGCTTTGTCTGTTGGTTGTCCTGTCTATCTTTGATCGAATATCTACATAAAGAGTGTAAATGAGCTCGGGTCCTTCTACTTTTAGTGTTTTATTAAAATGGTCCCTCGTAAAAAAAACAATATCAATGGAGACAGAGATCACATCTTTTTCGTCGTGCGCTGTTACTAGAAGAGTGTCGCAGCAAGTTCAAGTCGCGTGCAAGGATTATAGACTGGTGGGAGTTTGGAATCATGAATTGTGTTAGGATAAACAATTTCTGCAGCAGAAGGGATTCCTGGCAATGTTACCGAGACTTGCATGCTTGTGTCTGGAAAGCCAGGAATAACAAAATGCACCATGCTGCATAGCCATGGAAGAATGAAGCTCCTGTTGATTAAGATCCATCTACAATAGTGTGCATTAGTAGCCAGCTAGGCTTTATTCAAGTAGTCTCCACTGCTTTGCATCCATCGATACTCTTGGTAGGACCCCCCCCCCCTCTCTCTCTCTCTCTATATATATATATATATATATATATTCGGGACTAATTCCTAGAAATTGCATTTAATCTAATATAATTTCTCATTTATGGAAAAGAGAAATTCACACAAGAGTGAATGGATAAAAACATTGATACAACAAAATTTAACAGAACAATTCCTGTTAATGCACGGCCGTACGTGGATTGATTAGGACAGCATCCCCACTTGTGTTTTTGAGTGAATGTTGGTGGTGGAGCTGTAGCCTACTTTTTATGATCTCTTTCCTTTCACTTGTGTTGTGGAGCCTAGGAATTCTTCAACTCGCTCTATGTGGTGTTCATTTTTTATTGGGCTTAATGCTCAAACTGTTTTCAATTGAGTTTTACTGGTCAGTGTGGCTGTATAATTTTAAGAATTTTATTTTATTTTATTTTATGGGAATTGAACTAGATAATTTTAAGAAAGACGATAATTTAAATCATAAGGAAGAAATGTATTTATTTTATTCAAAATGACTTTTATTCCTGTATTTTTTTAGTTTTAACAAAAATATATTTGTAGCGGGATTTTTTAAATAAAATTTAAATTTAGTTACAATAAATATTCATAAAAGTTTTTTACTAATTTAATTTAAGAAGAAAAGATATATCTTTTTAATTAAAACTCTTTTTTTTATTCATGTATTTTTTTGTTTTAATAAAAATATTTTTTTTATCAAAAATATTGATTTTTAAATAAAACATATCATGATTTAAAAAGAAAGTTTTAATTAAAAAAAACATAACTGACAATTTTTAAATAATTGTATGAAGAAAATTCAAGAATAATTAATTTAATAAAATTATATTAAAAATTTTAATTTTTTTTATTATCCTTAATATCCATGAGCTATTTTAAAAAAAAATACATATTATGTTGGCATGTAATATTTATAAAGTAACTATTAATAATACCATCACGAGCTTTATTTTATTTGAAAATTATAGTATAATTAGATTTTTTTTAAATATTATTTTAATAATCTTATTTAAAAATATTTTTTTAAAAAAAAAGCGGAGGGCGATTAAAATATGCCATGTACGCTTGGGCTTGAAAAGACAAGAAACACAAGTTTACCAGCCTATGTGCGCTCGCACTCCTGTGTTTTTTTAAATGAGTGGACGTCACTCATCCAATTATTTAATATATATATATATAATGGAGGATGTCATGTTGTACAATGAAATTATTTTTTTTTTTTATCATCTCGGTGAATGGAGAATCGAGCTCTAGGTTTTTAAATCTTCAAAACCCAATTTTTAATATGCTTTTACTTAAAAGTGTTTAAAAAATATTGTAGGAACTTTAGTAACTTCTTTTTCAACTATGGAACATTCTTTTTTAATTACTCTAAAAACCCATAATTAAATCTAACAAAAAAACTCTTTTTAAATTTTAATATGTGTTTTCTAACCTAATTAAATATGTTAAAATTACTTTTATCTAACTTCTTTCTTCAAGACAAACCCATTAATATTAATATTAGTTTTATTTTTATTTTTTTTGTCGAAATCTAATTGATCCAAAACTTTTTTATATTTTTTTTCCCGACAACTTTCCTGCTCATCTCTCAATTTATGAAGATTAAAATATGAGAAAAATAAATTTTAAGATGAAAATACAAATATTTTAAGCTACAAGGATCGGACATGACAAAAATAAAATAAAATAAAATAAAATAAAGGATGGAAATGGATTTTCCAGAGCTAAAAAAAAAATGCACAGGATTCCTTGAGCACATTGGTTTTCTACCTTCTTTTTTTTTTTTTTTTTGTATAAAATAGATACTGATCATGAATGATTTTCCCCCCATCATAATCAATCACTATATAGAAACTCCACCCCCTTTCTACATAATGCTAATTATTATTATAATTATTTTTAACAGCTACGCTAGTTTCTGACTCTCTAACCATCTTTAATAAACCAGATTGAATCTCGACCAATATATTTCTTTCCTAACAACATGCAGTAAAATCTTCAAGTAAAGCAATCACCAGGAGAGAATGCCTTCAGCCAAACGAGTCCGTGACTTCGTATTCTGACAAAAACAGCAAATCTTCTATGCACTGGATCCGTGCGTCAAATACAATTAAACTGTCATAAAAAGAAAGCCTAATTATATCAAATTAAAGATTTGGAAATAAATGTAAGGTTAGCAGATTGCTTGTCAGCTGCTAAGCAGGGCACCTGTCCTCGAAGACCCAAAACGTCGTTTATTTTTAACCAAAACGGTAGGTCCAAAACACCCTCACGTACACCCAATTTCAAAGCAAAGCAACAATAAAAAAAGAAGGGAGAGAAATTCAGTTTTAAGAGTCAAAATTCTAAATTTCTAATCGAAAAAGAAAACGCGAGGAAACAAAACGAAAAAAAGAAAACCCAGCGAAACAGAAAGCTAGAAACACCACCAGGGAGGAGAGAGAAAAGAGAGAGAGAGAGAGAGAGGTCACTCGCGATTCTAAGCGACAGTCTGGTCTTTCTCCTTCTTTACCTGGCGTTCGATTTCTCTTTAGAAGCAAAATTCTCGATTTCATTTTCTGCTGTCTTTTGATTATTAAATGCCGTACGGGATCAAAATTCTCCATATATACGGCAGAAACTCCGATTCCGGGATTTTATTATTAGGGTTTAGTTTTAGTGCTTGATTTCCTGAAGAGCGAGCGAGAGAGATCGATAAATAAATAATGTTATCGAATCAATTGCATAATGGAATGGAGACTGCGAAGCTATTGTGGTCTCGGATTCCAAGCTCAGAGGACGGCGAGGTTGACGGTGTTAGCATGTTGAGAACCAGCAATGGAAACACTGCTGAGAGTCTTGACTATGAAGTTATCGAGAATCAGGCGTATCGATATGAGCAGGTTTTTTCTTCTTGTTTTAATTATCACTTTAGTTTGATTTATTTTTATGTTTGATTAACTGTCGGTGTCGTTATTTTTGTTTTGGATCTGATAGGCGCAAAGAGGGAAGCTTTATGTTGGATATCAAGTGGTAGTTAAGTGGTTCTTAGCTTTGCTCATTGGTATTGGTAAGGTTTTTTTTTTTATTTTATTTCTTTCTTCGTTTCAGTTTTATGAACGTAGTTTGATGATGTATTAGGTTTTTTTTTTTGAAAAATAATCGCAAACACAATTTTAATCATTGAATAAATAGTAATGTTTTCCTGGATTTTAAATTAGTACAGCTCGTTGCATGATGTTAATGATGAGGTTTTTAAAGATTATTTCTGTGATCTCAGGTACTGGATTAGCGGCTGTTTTCATCAATATATCTGTCGAGAATTTTGCTGGCTGGAAGTTTTCTTTGACGTTTTCAATAATTCAGAGATCATATGTTGCTGGATTTGTAATATATGTATTAATTAACTTGGTTTTAGTCTTTTCATCTGTATATATCGTTACGCATTTTGCACCTGCAGCAGCAGGTTCTGGTATTCCAGAAATTAAGGGTTATTTGAATGGTAAGCCGGAGATCTCAATCGAATTTCTTGGTATTGTTTGGGTTTGAGCCTTTTCAACTTTCATGTTTAGCAGTTCTCATTTCCTTTATGTGTGCAGGGCTTGATATTCCTGGTATTCTACTCTTCAGAACTTTGATTGGAAAGGTGCGATAGTGCTTTTGGGGAATAAATTGTCTTTTGTGAGATTTTCTCCCTGCCTTGATTTTGACAGTATTACACTTTTGATTTGTAGATATTTGGAAGCATTGGTTCTGTGGGAGGTGGCCTTGCTTTAGGAAAAGAAGGTCCTCTTGTTCATACTGGTGCTTGTATTGCTTCCTTGCTTGGACAAGTAAGAACTTAATCCATGGAGTGGGATATGTTCTTGAATTGAAATCTTGTGTTTCAGAATCTATATATTTTTTTGTGGTTCTCCATCAACCCTAGTTTCTTTTTGTTAATTTAGGGTGGATCTACAAAATATCATCTAAGTTTGAGGTGGCTTCAAGTTTTCAAGAGTGATCGCGATCGTCGTGATCTTGTGAGTAACAAATTTCTCCTAATTCAGGCAGACAAAAGCTTAGACTTTTTGCTCTAGGAAATTGTGCCTCTCACACCTGTTTGCTTGTTAGATATTATCACTTGTCCACTGATATTGTGTTTTTTTTTCCCTTTTTCTTATGTATTCATCTTTTGGAATATTGGAGAAGGATGCACTATGAATGTTGTGTCAGTTTCTATTTAACTTCCTCCTCCAATGATAACTCTAAAGTTTTACTTGAAATTATAGGATAAATGAGCGCGAGTGAAAAATCATTAAGTTTTTCTTCTAGTGTTTATAGCAAGTCTAGGGGCCATTGTACTGTGCAACCAAGAAATTGTTGATTTGAGGATTGATAGCAGTCAATTCATTCACAATGGTTGAAGACCAGGGTTGCTTCATAGGTCTCTTTCTAGTATCCATTTCAGCAGAAAATAACGGGATATGAGCAATAAATGTGTATATATTGCTCATATTCAGTTAGGTGGCCTTAGTTTTTTTGTTGGTTAAGGAAAGAATGCTTTCTAAAAAAGGGTGTCCATATCATGAAGTAGAGCTTTATCTGGGTACTTGTATAGATGATGGAACCATGAATCTTGTTTTATGTTGGAGAGTTTGATACCATCATTCTAATCCCATTACATCATCTGTAACTGCCTTTGGAGAGTTTGCCGTTATCTTTTTATGTTGCTCTGGTATATACCAAAATGTTTTCAATATGGCCTCTTATTTTTCTAAGAACAGAGGTGGCGTGCCTCTTTATTGTGTTCATTTTTCATTTGTCTGATGTTTTGAAAAGGTGACCTGTGGGTGTGCGGCTGGTGTTGCTGCTGCTTTTAGAGCTCCAGTTGGTGGTGTATTATTTGCTTTGGAAGAAGTTACATCCTGGTAAGACAGTTCTGTTCTTGATCATGCTGCTGAGAAATGCATTTGTGCCAACTACAAACAAGATTCCGTTCTTTTGAAATTTTTTTTGATATATCATTGCATTTCATGTGCGCAAGCATGTGTTCATGTGCATTTTCCATTCATGTATATGAATGTGACCTGCATTCATGTGTTTGATTCTCTTGTGAAAGTTCAGTTGATCTGTCTCCTTAAATGTTTTAAAAAATTAAACATCTCTGCTGTGCCTTTGAAGGTGGAGGAGTCAACTTATGTGGCGTGTCTTTTTTACCTCTGCTGTTGTGGCGGTTGTGGTGCGTACTGCTATGGGATGGTGTAAGAGTGGGAAGTGTGGGCATTTTGGCTCTGGTGGTTTCATAATATGGGACACGTCAGAGTTAAGATCTAAGCTTTGCTGTGTGTCTTTGGTAATCCCTGACCTAAGATTTTAATGATTCTCTAAATGCTTTATAATTATTTTTTTGACAGTGGTCAAGAGGACTATTCTTTTGGGGAGTTACTTCCAATGGCAGTTATTGGGGTTATTGGTGGTCTACTTGGTAATTTCCTATTGATTAGCCTTCATACCTTGCTCACGACAGGCAACATTTTTTTCTTGGTTTGCTCTAATTCTTCTCCCTTTTACTTAGGTGCGTTATTCAATCAGCTTACTCTTCATATAACCTACTGGCGACGGAATTATCTGCACAAGAATGGGAACCGAGTGAAGGTAACAGAATAGGATGAATCTCAGAAGTCATAATTTTTTTTTAGTATTTATGCTGGTTCTTCCAAGATTGTGATGTCACCTAATGCTTTACATTTTGTCCCTTTCTTCACTCTTAACAATATTGTGACAGATTATTGAAGCATGCCTCATCTCTGTTATTACTTCAGCTATTTCCTTTGGACTACCACTTCTAAGAAAATGCAATCCATGCCCTGAATCAGATCCTGACTCTGGCATTGAATGCCCAAGGCCCCCAGGGATGTATGGAAATTATGTAAATGTAAAGATCTAGCTTTATCAGTCGATATTTTCTTATATGCATGAAATCTTTTTTTTTTTGCCTGCCTTCCTATAAATTTCATGCAAGAACTTCCTTATGCATTCACACTTGCATATTTTAATAATTACTACATTCTTTGATCTTTCAATAATAAATACATATTTCCCTGCTACTTTGCTGTGTGGGAAAAGAAAGGTGAACAATGAAAAACTGAAATTTTGTTTCTGGTTTGAAGATGAACTCGAGAATTATACACATTCATATTGTATTTATTTTTTCAATTAGATTTCTCTATTTTCTTATAAAAAATTCAGGAATTATACTCATTTGTTTCACTAAATTTTCTCCACAATTTTTTTTTGGGTGGGGTAACCCACAGTTTGATGTTTTATTTTGTGTGCTCATTAGCTCAATAATTCTCATGATCATAGCATAATGTATACCTCATGACTGTAAGACTTGTTGATACTTGGAACATCCTGCAACAGTATATGTTAGTGTTTTATTTCTATGTACTTTCTCAGGGTAATGTTGTTTAATTTCTCGCCATTTGCAGTTTTACTGTGGCAAGGACAAGGAATACAATGATCTTGCAACGATTTTCTTTAATACTCAGGTTTTGCTAGAATGCTTAAAAAGTCATTTTCTTCATTTATTTATTAACGTGGTATTTTTATGGTCTACATTCTAATGAATTTAGTTGGCTATCACAGGATGATGCCATAAGGAATCTGTTTAGTGCAAAGACAATCCATGAGTTCAGTGCCCAGAGTTTATTGACGTTTCTGGTAGGTTCTTTTTTTTCCAACTTTGTGTTCGAGAAGACAAGCCCATGTTG
>Ga0325411_1009160_pt1 | contig 10618 bp, 8 predicted proteins | sample PopdelMetagenome_13_FD_206181 | JGI IMG/M metagenome (GOLD analysis project Ga0325411, IMG submission 206181) | Populus deltoides microbial communities from Bellville, Georgia, United States - Xylem-PdIQD-R4 | ecosystem: Host-associated > Plants > Phyllosphere > Stem > Wood/Secondary xylem...
CCTTTTATAGGCTAAAATTCAGAACTATTCATTTGGTAATTGATTATTGATGTAGTGGCCAACTATTGATTTAGTGGACTTGGTGGACAACAGCACTCAAGCACTTTGGCTGGATGAAATGACATTGATCCATTCAGAATTTGGCAACGTGTTCCTCATGAAAGTTGTTTGCAATCATCTTATCTTTCCACTCATAAAATTTGAGTCAATATTCTTCATAAAAGTTGTTGGAAATTGTCTTGTCCTTCCACTCACCAAATGTCACGTCATTTGGCCTTCTAGAACTCCAGATATGGGTAAAATTTTAAGCCGTGTTTGGGCTGGATTATAGGACAGATTCTGACTTCTCTTTTGTGGCCAAACATTGAATTTAAAAACGGCAGATTTGGGTCTTACACTATTCATGAACATTGTAGGCCTATTTCTTAGCTTTCCATCCATATAAATTAAGCTGAAATCCAAGATCTACAGCTCCATATATGACCCAATAACTGAACAGTGTTCCAATTTGAATTGAATCGGCATCTCCTTTCTAAGCTTAGCTGTTTCTTTGTCCTTTCATTTTCAATAGTTAATCATATCAATCAATCCTTTGAATTGTGAGATATGTCTGCATTTAAAATGAACATTTACCATAAATTAAAGCTATCTTATATTATCAAATCTGTTATTACAAAACATGCTCTAGTTAAGGAGTTATTGATACTTCAAGTGAAAAATGATGATATAAAACCTTGATAAAAATGCACTTTTAAGTACTAATCACTAGCAGATGGTGCTGTCAAGTGAGCATGCAGAACGTGGGTTAGTGGTAGTCATGGTCTTCCTAGATCATGGGATCATAGGGCAGAACGTGGGTAAAGTGGCAGCCTCATGGGGGCAGAACGTGGGAGCATAACTGGAGTGCTCTCCAAGCTGCTGAGACCATGGAGATCATGAGGGAGAAAGTGCCCCACTATGTCCTGAAAAATAGGAGATCATGGGTGAGCCTTGCAGCTCACATACTTGGCTATAAATAGTTGTTGATGAGAGGCAACAGAGAGCATACGAGATAGGGAATGCATAGAGAGGAATAACGTGTGTAAGCTTGATTGTGTAGCATGCAAATTCTGTGCATAGCACACATTGTGTAATCCTTTGTTTACGAGATAAATAAAGGTTGAGAGTTCTTCTTGTATTCTTGGTGTGCTTTGTGTTGTGCAATTCTACTTGTGTATTCCGCTTGTCTTTTAACTTTTAAAAGTGGGGAAACCTCTCGGGTGAGGGAAACACTTAGTTACTAGGCAAACACGAGTGGGATTGGCGAGGGAAGGCTGAGTCTAGTGAGGGACTAGGCTGCCGCACGGGTTTATTCGCGGAGTGAAAAATTACCCCGTGACAATTGGTATCAGAGCGCGGTTGCATTCTTGGTTGAACGACGAGACTGTTCTGTGGACAGCAGATCGAAGGAGTGGTTTGTTGAAGCTTTTGTTGGGATAGTTTGCGAAGTTGATATCTGAAGTTTTATGCCAGCGGGTATGGAGACTATTCGGGAAAGGTTGCTTCATCTAGAGGGCTGGATGGGCGAAATTCCTGATGAAGAGGATCGTTCAGTTCAAGATCGACTTGAGTTGGCTATGGAAATCGCGGAGAAGGCTGCTGAACAATATGTAGAACTTGCGGCAGAGATGAGCCGAAAGTTGCAAGCTGTTGAAGCAGAGTTGGCTGTCTTGAAGCAAGTAGCCGCAGCTGCATCAGGGGGTGCAGGCTCTTCTAAGCCTAAGGTTCCAGAGCTGAAACCATTCGATGGGGTGTAGAGTTCCAAAGAGTTGGAGAACTTTTTATGGGACATAGAGCAGTACTTCAGCGTGGCAAAGATTCGGTTGGCTGAACAAGTTAACATCGCAGTGATGTATCTCACGGGAGATGCAAAATTATGGTGGTGGACAAGGTCCAAGGAGGATCTTAATGCTGGTAGGCCAAAAGTGGAGACATGGGAGACTCTGAAACGTGAGTTGAAAGAGCAATTTCTGGGTCGGTAAGGGATTACGTGAAGAAATTTAGTTCTTTAATTCTGGATATTGATAATATGTCCGAGGAGGACAGAACGTTTAATTTTCTGTCAGGACTTCAGCCGTGGGCATAGTTGGAGTTACGTAGGCAGAAAGTTTTAGACTTGTCTTCGGCCATTTCGGTTGCCGATAGGTTGGCAGATTTTAGAGTAGGCGCTAGGAAAGGGAATGCTGGAGCATCTTCTGATTCATACCTAATGATGGACAGGTATGAAATGAAAAAGAAGAAGAAAGGGCTTGGTGGAGGAGAACCTAAATAGGTTGATGGCAATGGGAAGTCAGAAGCCAAGGGCATGGAAAAGGTCTTGAAATCAAGTTCGGGCTGTTTTATTTGCGAGGGGAAGCACTTTGCAAGGGACTGCCCGCTGAGAGCACAACTTAGTGCTATTTCCATGGAGAAGGATGGAGAAGGAACAACATACATAAATCCTATACGTGTGCTCGACACTAAGTGAGAGAGTTAGTTGAAAGGGGCCAGCCTAGTCGATGAGGACTTAGGCGTGGCCAAACTACCTTGGGCGAGGCAGAATGGGGAGAGTTTCATAACTTTGATGATGGACAGATCATGGTTTAACTCTAGGCGTGAGGATGCGCCAACGAAAGCACACTGCATAGAATTCGGCAGCGATGGACAGGGGCAGCCTTGCATGGGTAGAGGTGAATTTGGCAGGAAGAGTTGATTGTTGTACGATGGATAAGTAAGCAATATTTAAATTTTATACTTGCAATTTTGGGGCACGCAGAATGGTTGGAGAACTAGATGTTCGTATGGGAGCTCATGTGGTTCTTTGAAGGGATTTTGTGTGGATGTATTTCGTGAAGAGGGATGGACACCTTAGGGATGCTTGCGATGAGTGTCTGAATTTTATGAAAACATGCTTGCGAATATATGATGTGTTTGACATTTGTGGAAAACTAATGAGCCAACACAGAATGTTGTCGCAGCTCAGTTTTGAAACAGGTTGATGAAATTCGGTGGAATGAATTATTGTTGAATGTGGGCAAAGCTAGAGGTTTCGTAGGGAGAAACATGGAGTGTGACGAGGAACAGATGCAGTGCAAGGGTACTTCGAATCTGTCCGACGAGGGCGTCGAGTTCTTTTGGTAGGGGTGGTTTGTAACAGTGTTAAACGTGCACGAGGTGCACACTTCAGCAGGCTGTCCAAAACAGGGCCTAAGGGTGCTCGCAGCTATGCCAATAGTGGGATAAATCGGCAGCGCAGATTTGTGTGGCTGTAGGTTCGTCAAAGGAAAATCAGCAGCGCAGATTGATGACGAACATGGGTTTGACGATGGAATATCCAAGCCAGACAGGAAAACTCATCAGTGGTATAGGCTGACGAGAATTGGGGCTGTCGAGGAATTTGGTAGCAAAGACATTGGAAGCCTGCATGCAAATGCGAATTCGGCAGCGCAGGAATTGGCAGCCTGCACGCAGATGCGAATTCGGCAGCGCGTAATACTTTGTGCAAGTCAGGGGCTCGACTTGGCACGATCTAAAACTTGGACGAAGGACTGCCCAAGGCATACGAGTGACTCAACAGCTGACGAAGCAAAAGTTGACAGATGGGGTTGCTAGGTGAGCATGCAGAACATGGGTTAGTGGCAGTCATGGTCTTCCTAGATCATGGGATCATGGGGCAGAACGTGGGTGAAGTGGCAGCCTCATGGGGACAGAACGTGGGAGTATAACTGGAGTGCTCTCCAAGCTGCTGAGATCATGGAGATCATGGGGGAGAAAGTGACCCACTATGTCCTGAAAAATAAGAGATCATGGGTGAGCCTTGCAGCTCACATACTTGGCTATAAATAGTTGTTGATGAGAGGCAACAGAGAGCATACAAGATACGGAATGCATAGAGAAGAATAACGTGTGTAAGCTTGATTGTGTAGCATGCGAATTCTGTGCATAGCACACATTGTGTAATCCTTTGTTGACGAGATAAATAAAGGTTAAGAGTTCTTCTTGTATTCTTGGTGTGCTTTGTGTTGTGCAATTCTACTTGTGTATTCCGCTTGTCTTTTAACTTTGGAAAGTGGGGAAACCTCTCGGGTGAGGGAAACATTTAGTTACTAGGCAAACACGAGTGGGATTGGTGAGGGAAGGCTGAGTCTAGCGAGGGACTAGGCTGCCGCACGGGTTTATTCGCGGAGCGAAAAATTACCCCGTGACAATTACCTTCTATACTAATTCTATGTGGAGCTTCACAATGACACAGTGAAGGGAGGGTTTTTTTCAGATCTTTTTTTTCTTTCATTTTCTCCATTTTTTATTTTAATATATATTTTTTTAATTTTATCATCAAACATTTTCAATATTTTTTAATTTTTTTAATAGCAGTCAACATTATCTTTGAACTGATCAAGTCATCTAAATCATATCGTGATAACTTTTACATTATTTAATTTCAAATTTGATCTAGACAAGAAGATTAAGATTTTTTAAAATGTAATTTCATCCTTAATGTTTTTTAGGTATTGCCTGGGTTGCATTTAGATTGGCCAAGTTGACCAGGTCACGTCGAGACAACTCCTATAAGGTTTAATTTTAAACTCGAGTTAAGTAAGGAGACATATCGAGAGGTTTTAAGGTTGAAGTTTCCTTTTTTCCAATTCAGCCCTCCTTTTTCTTTTAATTTAATCCTTTTTTTTCTCAATTTCATCCTCTGACTTTTTTTTTTATATAGTCATCTAAGTTGTTTTTGGACCTACTAAGTCGACTGGATCACATCAAGGCAACTTCTACATGGTTTTATTTTAAACTGGAGTTAGGCTGAATTTTTTTTTGTCAATTTCATCCTTAATTTTTTTTCTGGGTTGCTTTTGGATTAGTCAAGTCGACTAAGTCATATTAGAATAACTTTCATACGTTTTAATTTTAAATCGAGCTAGGTAAGAAGTGGATCAAGAGGTATTAATGTTATGCTTCTTCATTTTCTTCTTCTTTTTTCTTTTCAATTCAACCCCTTTTTTTCTTTCAATTTTGTCATTTTTTTTTTCTTAACTTCATCATTAAACTTTTTTTAAAAACAATTCTCTGAGTTGCCTTTAAATCGACTAAGTTAATTGGACCAAGTCAGGAGAATTCTCATATGATTTATTTTTAAACCCAAGGTAAACAAGGATTCTAGTCGAGATGTTTTTTTATGTTAATTTTATCATTTTTTTCTCAATTTCATAAGAACGTTTTTCACAAGTTTTTTCTTGGATCGATTAAGTTGAATGGTTCACGTTGGAGCAATTCCTATATAGTTTAATTTTAAATCCAGGTTGGGCAAGGAGTCGGATCAAGAGGTTTCAAGATTGCTCTATTGGATCTAATTTAATAACAATATCAAATAGTTTCTTACAACCTGAATACTTTTTGTTTTATTTTAAAAAACAAATATGACATCTCACCCGCAGTATAAGGCATTCAAACTAGTATGCAACAAAAGAGGCATATATTCATAGACTCATAAGTAAAGGAGAAAAAGAGGTAGTAGATGAGAAAGTAGAAATAAAAAAGGCTTTGCATATAAAAAAAGGAAAGAAAGGCAAGTCCTTATACTAAGCATATGGGTCAAAAATTGATAATGCAAATGTTATGCAATTCACTAGATTATTGACCTGCGATATGTTGTGGGTTGGGTTAAATTTTTCTTAAACATAAAAAAATATATTTAGATATTGCTAATATTTTTTATTGAAAAACAAATTAAACCATGTCAGAGATGACTCGATGTGATGTGGTTGACTTTACATATTTAAAAACAACCTGGACGACTCGTAAAAATATAGTTTGGCTAAAAAAATATCTCATGATGACATCTTTTTTTAATATTATGATAAAAACATATTGGATTGACATGGGTCAACCTGGGTTCACATGTCAAATCCATAACCCGAGTTATGAGACTTAGATAATCTTATAAAAAGCAAATTAAAATAAATTATAAAGCCTAAGTCTCAATCAATCTAATGTTGAAGGATGAAATTGAAAAAGAATCAATTAAAAAAATGACATAAAAGAACAACTTAATTTAACATATTAAACCCATAACCCAAGTCATAAGATTAAGATAATTCCAAAGAAATCAAATCTAAACAAATAACAAAGTCCAATTCTCAATTGACCCAATGTTGAAAAATAAAATTAAAAAAATAAATCAATTAAAAAAATATAAAAAATAACATAGTCAATTCGCCAAACATATAACCCAGGTCATGAGACCAAAATAACCTCATAGAAAGAAAATAAAAAAATAACTTGATTTAACATATCAAATCCACGATTCTGGTCATGAGACTAAGATAACCCAATAAAGAACAAATTAAAATAAATTATAAAGCTTAGTTCCCAATTGACTCTGTTAAGTCCAATGTTGAATGATGAAATTTGTAAAAATAAAATAAAAAAATGACAAAAAAATAAGCAAAGTTAACTCGGGTTAACTCGTTAAGTACTATTCTTAAGTCATGAGACCGAGATAACCTAATAAAAGCAAACCAAAATAAATCATGAAGTCTAATTCTCAATCAAATATAATATTAATTGATGAAATTGAAAAAAATAAAGTCAATTAAAAAAAAAGAGTCAACTGGGTTAATCCGCAAAACCTGTGACCTTAGTCTTAAAACAAGGACAAACCAATAAAAAAATAAATTCAATGTTGAAGGACCCGTGACCTAGGTCATGAGACTAAGATAACCTCTTAGAAAAAAAAATAAAAAAACAACTCAATTTAACCAGGGTTAAAATACCAAAACCTGTTAACTTGATCATCAAACCAAAATATTTGCGAAGTAAGCAAATCAAAGAGTTTATGAAACTAAATTCCCAACCAACCCAATATTTAATGATGAAATAGGAAAAGAAAATCAATTAAAAAAAGGATACAAAAACAACTCGAGTCAACTTGGGTTAGCCCGTTAAACACTATTCTTGGGTTAGGAGGATGAAATAACCTAATAAGATAAAAAGAGAATGCGAGTTGCCACCCAGTATTACGGTCACTAAGAAACCTAATGGTTTGTGAGAGTCTGGGTAAATAGATTGATTTTGCAAGGGGAAGATGTATTATACTCAATGCACCTTACCTATGATAAATTGCTTTGTTGTTTGTTGTAAGTCGTGTTTCTATTAGTTAGTCTATCTAAGGTTCGAGAAAATTCCTTCTCAGTAAAGAGATCCTTATCTCATCAGGTTAAAACATAGTCATTCTAAAACCTAGAAAAGTCTGTCTAAGATTTAAGATAAGTCATTCTTAGTAAGAAAATTCTTATCTTATCAGGTTAAAACCTAACCTTTTTAAAGCTCAAGAAATAAAAAGGTTTTTATATGAAATTTTGAATACAGAAAACATAACTCTCATCATAGACCAAATATAGCAAAACTAGGGGTATAAAGAGATTATAGATCATGCAAGGATTATTAATCTAACACGTATTCATTTTGATTATCACTAAAATATCACGATTTGATCAGGGAAGGTTTTGGTTTAAAAGTGAAACTTTAATATTAAAACCATGAAATACATGTTATTGAGGCAAAATAAATCTAAATTACTAGTAAAGGTGTCATGCAAAGTGGCTAGTGCAAATACATGGACCAAAACTGGTTTAAATCATGTAGTCAAGGCAATGTTCTTTCCTGGAATATTGTTAAAAAAGATGCAGAAACCCTAGAAAAAAACCTAGAAATGTCCTCAACCCAGAAACATCACTAAAAAAAAAAAAACTTAAACCTAGCAACCATGGCTTAAACATGTTCTTATAATTGCCTTAGACTGTCCAAAAAAAAAAAAACAAAAAAAGAAGAGATGAAGAGGAAAATAACATACACGTCCTAGACTATCAAAACACCTATTTATATGCATCAATATTATTACATTGATTACCTTTCACATTCTTAATCATAAACAACATACATTTGGCCTAGACAAGCCTAGCAAAATACTAACAATAGTCTAAGAACATCAGAAACAAAACAACATCCAACGTTTAAAATATACTGCCATAAAGACTTCAATGACTATCTTGAACATTAAAACATGCAAATTGATCCCCAATTGAGCGTTTAACTTTTAATTGTTTTTCAATTTGATCCCTGATTTCACCGATTTCAATCTTTGAAGTCTTGTGCATTTTACAAGTTGGTCATTGGTTTCTGATTTATATAAATTGATCCCCAATTGACCATTTAATTTTTAATTTTTTTCAATTTGGTCCCTGATTTCGCCGATTTCAATCCCTGAAGTCTTGCGCGTTATACAAGTTGGTCATTGGTTTCTGATTTATGCATATTGATCCCCAAATTGACCATTTAACTTTCAATTTACTTCAATATAGCCTTTGATTTCACTGATTTCAATCTCCTAAAGTCACGCGTTTTACAAGTTGATCATTGGTTTTGAATTTCATCAATTTGAAACTTAATTGGCCCCTAAACTTTGATTTTCCTGCAATTTCATCCCTGATTTCACCCAATTGAGTTTTAAAAAATTAAATCTGGTCCTCTAAAATTTTAATTTTTTCAATTAAGCCCAAATTAAACTTATAAACTTAATTTTTCACCAATTAAGTCCCGGTAAAATTAATTTGACCCATTAAAAGTCTAACTAAATCCTTGCACTTAATTAAATCTTTTAATTATAACCAAATTAATTCTTAAGCTTAATCAAACCTTTAATCAAACCCATGATTAAATTAAATTGATCTATTAAAAGTCTAATTAAACCTTCAAACTTAATATTTATGCAGATTCATCAAATAATCATATAATTCGACCTTGAATCTATATTAATCTTCAGTCTTGGGTATAATGAGGTACAATTGAGCTTCCAATTTTGTCAAAAATTCTAGTGTGGTTCGTCCATACATTTGAAACCCTTCTTGGTTTATTTTTTCCATATTGCTAGTCTTTTGTTTTTCTCATTTTCAATAAAAATGTTTTTGTTGCTTTTCATTTCAAAAGAAAATGGTAATTTTAGGAGAAATCCAAAATTAAGTTATGACAATATATAAGGCCCCATTTAACATTATGGTCCAATCGTACTTTTAAAATATTTTTAGCTTCAAATCAATTTTTTTACTGTTTTTGGATCATTTTGACGTGACGATATCAAAAAAAAATTTTAAAAAATAAAAAAAGATATTATTTTAATATATTTTCAAACAAAAAAAATACTTTAAAAAATAATTAATATTACACTCCCAAATATATAGAATGTGTTTACTAAGTGGATACACTAATTAGTGTGCTTGTATGTTGTGTTAGAATTATATTCACTTGCCTTACCTGTAATTCTAACCAGTGCTATCTATTTAGATGGTGATGTTTGATATTGGAGCTTCTTCCACCAGACTTCTAAGGTCTTGAGCAAGGTCACTGTTAATCATATTATTTCTTGTTTTAATTGTAATATATCTTTTTCAGAAATTGGTTTCTTTGACTATCTTTCATGATCCACAGCATCTAATCTCTATCAACAATATGGATAGCTCAAGTATTCAATTTATTTCCTTAGAAAACACTCCCTTATTATTTAAATTAAATCTTTAAAAGATTTTTTATTTCCACAAGGAAATTGAAAATTTTGCGCATAAAAAAATATTATAATCTCCTTGAATTTTTGTCACCTGAGAAATTATATATTAATTCAGGAGTAATTATCCAGGAAATAAATAAACACAAGAAAAAAAGAAAATAATATTAGATCCCATCAAAGATTATTTTATGAAAATAATTTCTTTTTCACTTTCTCTTGTATCTCTCTTGTATCCCTTATATTTATCTTTCTCTGAAATAATTAGTGTTAGTTATTTATGAAATAATATAGTTTTTTCCCCCCTTCTTACCTTAGAGAAAAATTATATATTAATTCAGGAGTAATTATCCAGGAAATAAATAAACACAAGAAAAAAGAAAATAATATTAGATCCCATCAAAGATTATTTTATGAAAATAATTTCTTTTTCACTTTCTCTTGTATCTCTCTTGTATCCCTTGTATTTATCTTTCTATGAAATAATTAGTGTTAGTTATTTATGAAATAATATAGTTTTTTCCCCACTTCTTATCTTAGAGAAAAATATTTTTTTTTTTATTAACGTAGGTGTCCAGGCCAGCTTGTGCGCATCTCGACTAATCCCACGAGTCTTGAAGTTAACGACCATGTAAACCTCTAGTAACCATCATATTAGCAACGACCACATGACTCGAACTTGAAATTACAGAGGAAACAAATCCCTTGATCCTAAACTCTTACCATTGAGCCACCTACTAGATGATAATTATTATTAGTTATTTATAAAATAATATAGTTGTTTATTCCCCCCACTTCTTACCTAAGAAAAAACAAATCTATACAAACACAAGGACTAACATAAAACTTTGGGGCCGGCCAATATTGAATTATTAAAGAAAATATTTTACTAAAAAGGATAAACACTGAAGAGTTAGAAGTCAACAAGCAATGAACATAGGGCGTAATGCGAGCCGTATTTTTTTGAAATGGCCTAACAGCCGACACGCTCTACGTACAAAACTAATATACTCTTACTTACTACATAATTATTTTTTTCCT
>Ga0325411_1009164_pt1 | contig 10613 bp, 12 predicted proteins | sample PopdelMetagenome_13_FD_206181 | JGI IMG/M metagenome (GOLD analysis project Ga0325411, IMG submission 206181) | Populus deltoides microbial communities from Bellville, Georgia, United States - Xylem-PdIQD-R4 | ecosystem: Host-associated > Plants > Phyllosphere > Stem > Wood/Secondary xylem...
GTTTATCATTTTTGTGTACTGCATAGGTCTTTAGGTTTTGTTTTAATTTGCAATTATAATGATTATTAAAAATAAATACTGTTACACGCATGGTAATATAAAATTTCAAGTTGTATCCTTTCAAATTCCTAAGTTAACACAATTGATTATGCTCAAGTCTCTTTCTATCATACACTAAAATCATTACCATTCATTATAAATTGGAACACATATATTGTGTAAGAACAACCAGGAAAATAAAAGAGGAGAAAGGGGAAAGATTCTTCTTCTATATATCACAAGGAGCTTGTCACTTTTGCTACTAATCTTTCTAGTGATTCCAGAATCTCAAAATAATACATCCATCCATGGATGATGATAGCTAAGAAGCTCGAGAGGAAATTGAAAGAGGAAAGAAATCCGTTTTCATATGGCGACTCTTTTTTTCTTAATTTTTTCTGTGACATACAAATTAACTAGACAAAAACTAAGCAGTCCCTAAGTCCATTGGCTGCAATATTCCCATCACCTGAAGCACCCACAAAAGTAACCTGAATATCCTCACACATAACTTTCATGCTTAAATGCCTTTTCCACCATAAACCTGATCTAAACGTAGTCCAAACCAGCATCCTGAAATTAAAACTCACTGATCCATTGCTCCTTTCCTTGGCCAATTTATCCACCACCCAGTTCTCCACCAAGTTATCCTTGTTATTCTCTGATAGCTTGGCATTTATTACACCGCTCGTCTTTGTTTCCAGGGAGAAAGGCCGGGAAGTTATAGCTGAAGCAAGAAGATAATCATCTTCGTAAAACACAAAGTTTTGTAATTCACTAAATTCTATTTTCAACCTGGTATTCGGATTTCGAACTGTTAAATTCGCTTCCCAATTAGCCGTGAAGGTAGGCAAGGTGGCATTAAGATTCGATACCGAGAAGTTGTCAACGTGAAAAACAGGAAGTTGAGGGCGCAATACAAGCCACATAATGATGCTTGACGTAAATATGAACAACGTCAAGAATATTATCGTTGTAAGGAAGCATCGTGAGAAACCTGATGACCTTTCATATCCTTGTTGTTGATGTACTGTTGCGTTATAATAGGCTGCTGCAGGTGGTGCTTGTGCATAGGGATAATAACCTGGCGGTGGATAACCTGGATATTGCCCTGGTGGTGGTGGTGGATAGTCCATTGAAGGAGGATAACCCATAGCTGGAGGATATCCTGCCCCTGGATTAAGATCATGGCTTGCTGAAGGTGGAACATGATGGGTGCTTTCGGATGATTGATATTCTCCTTTGTTGTGTTGTTGATTGTGACTGGATTCAGAAGCCATAGTGATCAATGATCTCTCTCCTCAAACAATTCCCTGGAGAACGAGAGAGAGAGAGAGAGAGAGAGATCAGTGGGAGGCAGAGATTTTAATCTTGGGGGATGGAACCAATTAGGAGAAAACAAGAAGAGAACAGAGAATTGTGGGTGGCATAAACGCGTATAAAGGGTTTGTTGCATGCTAATTTTAAGCTAAAATAGACAAATGGAATAGGTTCACATGTCGATGATATTGATGTATTTAGCCGTATTAGGTTTCCTTCCTTTCTTTGGCAGTTAAATATAACTATCTAATTAGGTTAGACAAACACTAGCACGCGATTTCCAGCTATATATATTGATATGATACGAAGATTCCAAGAAATTGAGAGATGCATTGTCTGTAAATCAAAAACAGAAATCAAATCCAATAAATGTTTATAAGAAGATACTCATTCCTGTTGTTTCGTCTATGTTTTGAGAAGAATCCCATATATTTTATTCTTTATAGAGTAAATCCAAATGGTTTTATATATATATCAATCAGGAAATATTAAAAACATTCATATTCATCCTCATTACTAATAGAGTGTTTAGAAATATGGTAAAGTTTTCTTTTCAAAATATTTTTCGTTTGAAAATAATAAATAAAAATGTTTTTTTATTTTTTAATATTTATTTTTGACATCATCACATTAAAACAATAAAAAAATACTAAGAAAAACTAATTTGAAATAATATTTTTTTCAAATTTTGATGAAAAGGAGATTTAACCTGAATTCCAAACAGAAATTAAGGTTTTTTAGCTATTACTAGATTGATGGCTCGCGCTTCACCACGGGCTAAGTCAATTTCTTTGCAGCTTAAAAAAACGACATTAAAGCGTGGTCATTATATTTTAAAGAGCAAAAAAAATCAAAGACTCGACATAATAGAAAGAGAACTAAAAAATATAATTATCGTTAAATCCTAGGAATCAAACTGTAGAAGGATAAAATAAAAAAAATCAATGAAAAAAATTATTAAAAAAACAAAACACTAGCAAAACCAAGTGAGGTTGTCAAAACTCGCGAATAGTATCATGCGAACAGGATAATCCAATAGAAAAAAAACATATATATATATATATATATATATAAGAAGTTTAATTTTAAAAAGAATCAAATTTTAAAGGATAAAATGAAAAAAAAAATGACTTCTAAAAAAACTTAGGCCACCCAAATAAACTCCCCACCTAGATTATGAGATAAGAATAACCTGATTGAAAAGAAAACTAAAGAAAATAAAGAGGTTTTGTTTTTAAAACAAACAACTTCGAATAGTGTAATTGAAAAAAAAAAAATATTAACCCTTGTTAACTTTTCAAACTCATTATCTTATATGTGATTAAACTAGAAGCATTATATTTGAAAAACAACTATTTAAAAACTTGGTTTGACTTGAGTGATTGACACATGTTCTAGGTGATCATTGGCTTAGACTGACTTAAGTTTCAAAAGAAATTGAAGAAGAATTGATCCAGGATAATATGATCAAAAACCTGGGTTGATCAATGTTTCGGTTAACCCGGAAAAAATCCATTCAAAACATGAAGGGATTTCGTGGGAAAAGGAAAGAAAAAAGCTTCAAATTTGAAGAGAAGGGTGGTTTGTTGAAAGAGAAGGGTGGTTGTGTTACTAGCAGAAGGAGGAGAAGAAGAAGTTAGTCTTTCAAATTTGAACTGCTAACCACCCTCCTTAACGTTCATGGCTGAACATTGAAAGTCACTATTCTTCTTCTCATTCCTATTAGCAACTCTACTGGATTTCATCCAGGTTAGAGATCATTACATCAAACTTGCTACACAAAAAAGCATATCTTGTTTATAAAAGATGCGAGTAACTATCCATGTCTTCCAAGGAAATGTCCAAACTCAAGTTAGGATAAAAGATTCTGAGATCGGGCAAAACATTTTTTATGACTGTTTGGTATTATAGTAACATTTATTTTTCAAAGTGTTTTTTTATTTGTAAATACATTGAAAATTTATTTATTTTTTATTTTTTTAAATTTATTTTTGACATCAGCACATTAAAACGATCTTAAACATAAAAAAAATAATTTAAAGCAATGACAAATAAAAAAAAATATTTTTTTAAATGCTTTTAGAACACAAAAACAAACGAACTACATCTTTGTTCAAGCAAGATCTGAAATGAGAGGAGAATTTAATCTGATTGTGGGTGATTCTGGGTCAAGATCAGAATACATCATGAACATGTTTACTGATGAATTAAGGATTATTATTGTTGAAACTAAGGTGGGAAGAAAGAGAAGAAGGATTTGGATGATGCTCGAGGACTCGTTGTTGGACTCTGAAGGGTATATTGGGTGGTTGGCGCTGATAGGAAGTTGCGGGGCAGGATTAGCATAGGTTTCACATTTTTGGATTGAAGATCACCTGAAGAAGACATGGACTATATATTAGAGAGGTAACTAGAAATTAACAGGAAGAATTGGTGATCATTTTGGCCATTAGCTTCAAAATGGTTAAGTAACTCCGTTTCAGGATAGAATTTTTGAGGCTTTAAGACTCAAGAATGTTTGACTCTAGCTGTAGGATAAGGACTGATACATGTTCTAGTACCATTTTTAGTTGGAAAGAAACTTGCTAGGCTAGCTACACATTGTTAAGCAGCAGCCATGGCACGATGACGAACCCATATATAAACCTATCTAGAAGATCTGGTCGGCCATTAGATAATATTTGACCCCCCGAAATTGTTCTTCTGTTGCTAAAGCAAGAGAAGGCACCGATCAATCACAAGGAGCGAGAGCATGATGACCAGCCAAAAATTTTTGGCTAAGGGCTGATGAGCAAAACTTCGCTATCGGGAAACTAGAATGGATTGTATGTGATTTTGGAGTTCCCCACCAGTTGGTGAGTTGTACCGAAACAAGAAAAAGGAAGAAAAGCAAAGGAGAGAGAGTGTAATGTTTTGTTTTCGTTTGTTTATCCCGCCATAGGAGGTAGGTTGTACATTTTGTTGGTAAAGTGTGCTTATTACATATATGCCTTGAATGAAACATACTCAGGACTCAGTAGTTGGGAAATAACAGCAAAACTTAAAGAAGAAGAATACAAGCCTAATGTGGATCGTGGATATATCAAGCCACCTATTATTTGACCTTGTAGTTGTACAGGAAAATAAATGGTGCCATATGCCTAAATCTTTCTCGCAAATGTTTACCGTTTTTGCTCATTCCATGTCTTGCCCTCAAAGAACTCGTTCATCATGCGATCAAGGACTTCAGGAGAGTACCTAATATACTTCTGAGGGTTTTTTCCATTCTCAACCATAGGCCTGCAACATGCAAAACAGTATATCTCTGTGCTGTGAGTAAAAGAAAGAAAGGATGGATTCTTTTAAAATGTGATGATAAGGAGAAGCAAGGAGAAGAGGAGGAAGCAGGTCCCAAGGATGAAAACCATACCCAAAACGCTTTTGAAATGACCTATATGCAGGCAAGAGAACTTCAGCAACAGCCAGCCTCAAAGACTCGCGCAACTCGCTGTCTGGAACAGTCCATTGAGATTGTCTTTGATGAAGCTCCTCAAATTGGGCATTGAAGGTCTTGAATCTATCTTTCACCATTGCTCTTGAAAGTCCACTGGCACTGCCATCAGCTCCCATTGCACTGCCACCGCCTGATGCACCACCTTGAACAGAGAGACACTGCAGGATCTGCACATCAAAGACAAGCTGTTTAGCATGACTTCTTATTGAATAAGAATAAAAAAAAAAAAAATCACTAGAAACCATATAGTCGGATACAATTTTGGGTAACTACTAGTTCATGTCAATCACAAGCTCAATTGTCAATCCTAAATGAAGTAAAAAAGGATAACAATCTTCAATACACATGAGGACACCTTCAAGGAAAGTTTAATGTTATACAAATTGATATGCAAAAAAGGGATGCCGTAGATATTCATTCATACAGCATGTATCAGGCTGTTGTAATTTTTATGTAGACAAACAAAAGTTCCATTGAGAAATTGTAATGAGATAATTAAATACAAATTAACAGAAAGAATCAACAAATGGGTCCTTATTTATGCCAAGTAAACATGCCAGCAAAGAACAATCCTAGAAGGACAATATTAGCGGGTTCAAGTGATATCCCCAGCATCCTAGTCAAAGGAAACAAAGATTCTGATGCAGGGTAAGTCTAGTTAAAGAAACAAACCTTTGCCCAGGAAATTCTCTTATACTGATTAGCATGCTGTTGCACTATCCTTCTGTGTATTTGCACCCAATCATCACCCAATAAATCCTTCGCTTCTGACCTGTAAATAGATGTTAGAAGGTGGCAGGCAGGCAGAGCATGTACAGAGTATCAACCGTTGTTGTATAAAACACGAGAAAGATGAAACAAACCTCTGCACGGATCTCACTATATAGTGAATGTTGTTCATAAGAAATAATTGAGTCAGAGCAGGATCTCTATACTGCTTTGATTTCCCATCTAGGCTATTTTGAAGAGCCTGCATAATCCTTGTTGTTACAGATGCCAACAGAGCATCCGGATCACTTGCATCAAACTCTCGAAATAGCTGTTTCAAAGTAGATTGGTAACTGCGAAAATTGAAAGACCATCAGATGCACGAAATTTGCAAGTGGGGTGCAGAAAGCAGTAAGAGGAGATGAAGTATGGTACTAGTGAGCCAGGCTTAATAACTTGGAGCACTGAAGACTGAAATGCAGAAGCTCAGATAAGAACAAGTAGACAGACAGTTGAAGCAGAAAAGGAGAGATGGTCAAAACACAACCAATTTAATGAAGGGGAACTATATAGAAGGCCCTGTAGATCAGCTTACCAGAAGATCTTATGATATCATTAACCAAATGAACAAGCAGTAGACTTGAAAAAAGTACTTTAAAAAAAGAAGATGACTTGATAAAATTGACTAACTTCACCAGAAAAGAAACTAGAAAATGTAGCAACAGTAACTTACTCAAAGAGAAACTTAACGTAATTTATCACATAGCTAGTCAGAGGATGGACGGTTCCATCTAGAACAGTGGTTTTGGTAGCATCTTTTTCTACAGCTTCTTCAAAATCAACAAAGGTCTCTTGAACAGTTTCAGCTAGTCGCTTCGTTAAACTCAATGCAGCCTCCCGCATTTCAATGCAGGCTTTACTTCCAAAGAGTAATTCAGTCTGCAGATGCAATCCCACCCCGCATGCCAAAAAAGAAAGAAAACGAAACAAGATAAAATAAACATCAAGAAGAATTGAAGAAAAAGATAGAAGGGCAAGAATGAGAAATTAACTTGTCAACACATTTTCCACAGTGAAAATCCGTAGTGCCATTTTTGAATGCCTTAAGGTTATCAATAAACATGAAATGTTGTTAGCTCCATCATAAAGAAAACAGTTGGTTTTCTATATTCTTATTGTCATTTTAGTTGCCTTCGTTAATGAAGAACTCAAGAATTGATGCAAGAGGTACAGATGCAGGATTTTTTTATGCATTTCGGTTTGCTTAAATGGATATTCATCCCCGTGGACTGTGAGCTCCAAGGACACCATGTTCAATTGAAATTCACATTTCAATTTGCCCCCATTTTCATCTCTTGCATAGTTATATCTGCTTTCCACAAGTAAGACTATTTTTGCATACATAGGGCTTAAATTTGCTTATCCTTTCATTTTTCTAACTCATTGTACTTGCATATGCAACTCATGGTTCATGGTTTAAATTCTACGCACCTTGAAATGACTTTCTATCATCATCATAGTATCATTACCTCCAAAAATATTTAGAATTCACATGAGAGATTATTTAATATTCATGATATTTCAGCACAATTTGTTAAAGCTTTCAAACCTCTGAGTGAAGTTCTCGCATAATCTCATACATATCTAATAGAACAAATAGTTTTTCTGGTGATCTCTTGCTTTTGGCTATGGCCTCTCCAAAACTAAGAAGCACAGACACACTGTTTACGGTGACTTCAGCAAAACATTGATCCCGGAGTGGGTCAACCCCATCAAGTATTTGATCACAAATTTTCTTTTCGCCAGCAAATAGCAGTTTAACCTGTTCCCAGCATTGAAAAAAAAATGAGAAACCAAACAAACACGAATCCAACAAGTGAACAGTTAAATCCTCACAGCAATCCGCATATAATGTATCCAATTCCCAATCTTAGCCTCCAGGACCTCCCACTGCATTTTCTGGACATCATCTTTACCAAGTCTCTCAACTCCTAACTTCCTGAGGCTTTGTTCCAAAACTGAAGCACGAGTGTCCCTGGAATGTGTAAACAGCATGGATCATCGTCAAAACTCCAAAGTCAGTGATAATAAGAATCATTAGCTGATAAGGACAGTCATGAAACTTTACATTTGTTCTTCTGTGTGATGTATTAGCAAATAATCATTTCGATAATGAAAGCAATGTTCTCTTACTCCATTATCTCTCTGTTAGGCAACATTTGTCATGCGTCATGTTCTTGAAAGGTAATATATCCGCTACATTGCTACATTTCCATTAAAGTAATTCCATTTCTTATCAAATCCAGCTAAGACATATAATGATTTCCCAAACTTTGGTGCATTGAGCAAGTCCATCGCTCATTGTTGAAGACTCAAAACTGAAGTCTGTTCCAATTTATACTAATCTACACAAGATTGTCCAAGAAAGATTATCATAAAAAACCAAGCTAGGATTTTTTTCCCAATTTCAAAGTCTTTATCGTGGATCAAGAACGGTAGAGCAATGCATATTTTTTTATATTCCAAGTTTCAAGCATATCATTAGCAGCAAACGATAAAGACACCAGAATTGGAATAAATGAATCCTTTGACATGTATTTGTCTTGAGAACTTGTAAGACAGAAGACAACCTAGTTAAGATAGCTCTAAGAACAAAGAACATGGTAATGACAACAGCACCAATAACAAAGGAAAAGAGAAATTACCTGTAGATTCTAAATAGCTGTTGTTGATGACCAGCTTGAGCCATTTGTTGAGCTAAATCATGTAGCAGTGGCAGAACCCTCGGCGGAATAAGAATTGGGAGCGTGTAAACTGCATTTTCTAAGCTCTTTTCTTGGTGATCAATAAGACTCTTGCCGCTGCCATCACCGTGGTTCCTAGGCGATCCAGATGATGATGGACGTAGAGATTCAGGAAGACATTCAAAAAGTCGATCAGGTTCCACCGGCTTGCTGTCATTGAAAACAATCCTAACTTATTTCAAAACCATTATTGGAGATCATAATAAATCACAGCTTGCATCAGGCACAAAATAACGACGAAGCTTTCAAAATTAATTGGCGTTTTGCAGCCACAGAAGTCATCACCATTTCCAATATTCGATTCATTACTCAATTCAAAACACCAAAAAAAAAAAAAACTAGTCTTTTCTGTGCAAGCTAATCTAAGGACACCATCTAACCAAATATACTGAACAAATATCATAACTTTCTATGTCATCGTTCATTTCTTGAAACAAAACACAATTGAAGCTCAATAAAAAAAGAGCAAGAAACGAAGACAACGAGCCTGTAATTAGATAAAAGCTTTCTAAACTCCTCTTCAAGCTTAGAAATAGCTTTAGCAAGTAACTGATTGGCATGATTAAGCACACCATCACTGCATTTAAAGCTTTTGTTGCTGCTAAAAAATTTCACATTGCTTCTTAGCTGATCAATCGCTTCTAAATAACTTTCCAAATCTTCATGTGGCCCTCTCAGTATCTTAGCCTCTGCCTACAACATTCACAAACACACACACACATCCAAATTAATTAATTACTTGATAGCATTATTAAAAAAAAAATTAAGAAATCATTTTCATTAAAGAAAAAAAAAAGGTACCTTTCGCGTGAGGTCAAATTGAGATAAAATGACCTCTGCTGCCTTCAACGTTTTATCAATATTTTCATGTGCTCTTCTAATCGAATGCGTCCTTATCTACAGAAATTAAAAAAAGAAAATAGATTTACCTTTTTCTAACAACAATGCAGATCCGTTAAAACAGAAAGGTGAGAAGTAGGGGTGATACTTAACGTACCTGAGTGGGACGCATGGCGGTTTCTAAGGCGGAGAGACGATGGTCGAAGGAGCCAAGGATGGAGACCATGTTATCAGTGATGGTTTGGCTTTTTTGTAATGATTCTTTTATGAATTCAACTCGTTCTCTTAGCGCCTCCATTGTTTGAGGCACCCCCATTTTTTACAGTTATTTTATTATTGTTATTAGATTTCTAGTGATTTGGTTATTGAAACGTTGTTAGTGTCTGGTTTGTATTTCTGTACTTCTGTTAAGGGATCTAGGATCCAGGAGAGGAGACAAAACATGAAGGGATTGTGGGAAAAAGGGGGATTTGATGTTCTTTATATAAGTTTTCCGGTCAATGAGCCTCCTCTGCTTTGTCGCTTTGTGCATCACTTCTCTTCTCTTTTCTTTTTTTAGGAGTGGGGGAACTGGTTTCATTCATGCACTCGTAAATTATTTCCTTAAATGTATTTATACGCTTACCATGGAGAGGCCTTCCTCCTTTGTCTGTGTTTTAGAGGATAACACGACGCCATTTCGCCATAATTTTTTTTTCTTTTAATTAATGATGTTATTGCCATTTCCCTCCATCTTACATCTGATCCTAGATCATCAGTGCATGCGCTTGGCATAAGGATTGAAGCCCAGATACAAAGAGTCGAAGACCTTGGATAGATGGTGAAGTTTATAGCCCAAAAAAAGGGGCCACGATGACCAAAAAGAATTAAAAAAAAAAAAACCCTCTAAGGTGTTTGAATTTGAGATGGATGTGGTGCTAGCTAGCCAGCTCTCTCGGGTCGGGAGGACACGAAGATCTTATAAAACAGAGAGAGTTTGTGAGTCACAATCGATGGAAATAGAGAAGATCTTCAACATATAAACAATCGAGTGGTTGTTCGATATTAAGTTACGCTGGCCTTATGACTATGGATGCTTCACCAAGCTCCATACCATTTCTAAGCCTTGAGAGCAGGTGGTGAAGGCTGTCTGTCCTGTGGTCCTTGCGGAGATTTTCTGCGTTTCATTTTCATTTTTTTTTTTCAAAACTTTTATGGAGTCCTTTTCATATTTGCTTTACTCTTGGTGAGCTATTTTTTCATATTCACTTGTAGATTATAATGACATGTTTATTTATTTGGTTGGATTATTTTACTTTGGTAAATATCTCATGTTTAGTTTCGTAGCATGTTTTAGTAAGCTTTATTGCTTATTTGTAATTGTACAAACTTTATATGTTTTGAATTTTGATTCCTCTATCATTGCTACT
>Ga0325411_1009166_pt1 | contig 10612 bp, 3 predicted proteins | sample PopdelMetagenome_13_FD_206181 | JGI IMG/M metagenome (GOLD analysis project Ga0325411, IMG submission 206181) | Populus deltoides microbial communities from Bellville, Georgia, United States - Xylem-PdIQD-R4 | ecosystem: Host-associated > Plants > Phyllosphere > Stem > Wood/Secondary xylem...
CAGAGTGAGAATGTAAAGAAGCCATCACAAAAGTATCTGGAACTAGTTACAGTGGATGATTTTGAGTTCTGGTTTATGGGATTCATAAATTATCAAAAAACTTTCAAATATCTTCAGCAGGCAATGTACCTCAAATCTCAGATGAGATGAATGTCGCTTTCTAGCAAGTGACTTAAATCTTCTCCCTCGTCAGAAATTCAGAATATTAAGTTCATGTAGAGAGCAAAACTAGACAGAACTACCGTACTGTTATCAAATTTTGTTAGTGAATGTATAAATTCTTAAGAAATTACTGTAATTAAATTCTTGTGAATATTCTATGATTTTCAACAAGTTTCTGGCCAGGAAAAACAAAATGTCATATAGAGACAAGTTCTGAAATGCATGTCAACATTTATAATGTCACTAAATGTTTTCCTCATTAAGTGTTGAAAGGTGCAAATATAAATTGGGGAATCGAATCCTAGCTACAGAATGATTATTCAAGAGTTGAGCAACCAGCATATATATATATATATATATATATATATATAACAATCCCATCCGAAAAATAAATATATTTTCTCCATCTTTCTCAAAAGGAATACGCCCGCCCGCACCATGTACAAATCAGTCGACTTTCCCTAGCGTGTTCTTCCTTTTAAGCACCGAATACTTTCCTTGAAATGTGAAGATCTACCACCCCATTACTAAAACACCTTTCTTTGATGCACTCGCTGATAGATAGAGGATAGAAGTTCATTTTGTTTCAACTTGGAAAATTGCATTGGATTAGAGTAACTTTCGGACGTTCAATTGTGAGTTAGACTAATTTCATAATTGGAATTCTATTAACTACATTGTGAAACAGGCTCTTCATTTTCAATGGAAGGCAAGGATTCCTTCTCTCTTTCTTTATATTCAAGGAAGAGGTAGTTTCCATGATGAACCGCCATGTATGCTGCGAACGTAATTCTTAGCACAAAAAGCATGGTAGGTAAATCTTACCATTTTATGCATGAGTAATCAAAGGCACAACAACAACAATAAAGGCATATCCACTGACTCACATTAATAGACATTACTTAAAATATGTTTTGGTGGTGGTAAAGAGGTCCAAGTCTTGTCTGTTGAAATTGAACGAAGTATCAGAAGAGTACACTTGGTGTTTCTTGTGCTTGGCTCTATCTTTAGGCATATAGAGCTAATGGAAATAAAAGGTTCCAGACACTAAAATATCAAGAAAATGTTATGTTTTTCTCCTAGAAAAAGAAAAACAGATCATGACTGTAGTGTCTGATACAATGTTTCTCTATAAGATCATACATAAATCAAGAGACGGTTAACCAAAGGGATTGTTCAGTTAATTTACTTTATGGTTATACTTCTCAATGTAGTCTTGTAAATCATACAAAACTTGATTGATTCGTAAAATATCCCTAATTAGTTGGGACAACTTCTAGCCTTAATTTGCTTCTTTTCTTTTTTCGGTCCAGACATGCAATCTCACAAGCATTTGTCTGTGCCTCTCATTTGCTCGTACTTTCCCAGCCTGTGGTGGTATGGGATTTATTATTTCGAGCTGGAATTCTAGCTTTCTTTCCGATGCCAATTCTCTTTTTAAAATAAAAGATAAGAAAAAGGAATGGGAAAAGGATGGTGCAGAACAGAGAGATTACTTAAACTAGCTTACATGCAAAAAAGCTCACAATCAGTGATGTTGTTTGAATTAGTCTTTTACCTTAGATTTCTTCAGATTATCAAACAAAATCTCCTCTTTTCCCCTCATTAGCCATAAATCCATAAAATGGCTCGTGGCAGTTCCTGGAAATTATAATCAGGGAACCATTTCTAGGAGCGAAGATCAGTGAAGGACTTGGACTTTCAGTTAATTCACGACAAAAATGCTCAAGGATTGGACTGTCTCCAAATCCTCCTTTCTAATTAAATTCCATTTTTTAGCAGGACATGCGATTTGGTATTTGAACCTTCATTTCTTGGAAATGATCACTAGCGTGCGCAGTTCCAAGGAACTGAGACTCGAAGTTTGGATGTTCTACAGATATCATACCACCATATTTCACGAGAAATTTGGCCATTTCTTTGCAAACAAGGTGCTAGCTTCGGTTATTTATTAATGACTCTGAAATCACAATAGAACATTTCTGTAATATCTGAATCTAGGACAGCTAGCACAACTTTCTACGAAGAATCTTCTTATTATATCAGAAGGTAGCTTTAATTGGTTAGGGGCAATATGCTTGATTGGTAAAAAAAAAAAGGATGAATAAAGGACCACAAGATAACAAGACAAGTTCCTTTATGATTATCTGGAATGCAATCTTCTTAGCTTTCTTTTATCATTCTTTAATAAAGTTGATTTATTTAAACTAGGTTTCACATGATGAACAATAGGCTATGCAGATACAAATGTCTATTTCAGCATTAATCAAATCTTGGATATAGACCAACAGAAAATTACTGTAGCTCCACATTTATTCACATGATTCTCTTGAATAGTGTAATGGTTCTTTTTACCTCTTCATCTAAAAGATTTAACACTAGTAGTGAAGGCTATTATGATATTTTTATAAGATCTATTTGTTATTATAAAATTTAACAAGAACAAATAAATCATTTCTCATATCAATTACACAGTAAAATGACTAAAATACTTTTGAAAGAAAAAAAAATTAAACCTAGCTTCAAGGGGCATTTTAGTATTTTTCACAATGTTTTTTTTATTATTATAATGTCATCTGTGAGTCAATTTGATATTTGATTAAATATAAAAAAATAATAAGCAATTAAAATGAACAGTAAAACAATAAAAATACTCTTAAAAGAAAAAAAATTAAACCTAGATTCAAAAGGATATGCGTGTGTGGCTTACCTAGAGGTGCGCGGGAGGCACCCCCAACCTTCGTGTGGCGCCTCTCGGCATCCAAAAATGCATTACCGTAGTGTCGTTAGAAGTGTTGCTGAATCCTTTTCCTATTGGTGCGGCGTGTGTCTCAGGTGGTGGTCCAGTTTGTCGTCGATGGGCCTTTCTTTTTTTTCTTCATTTCTCTCTTCTCACTAAAAGAATTACAGCTTAACCCTCTTGGTTTTTGATATTTCAACTTCAATCCTTATTCCTTAGATTTTTAAGTTTTGGTCTTGGTCTTTTTGTAAAAGTTTAATTTGTTTTCAATTTAATCATTTAAACTCAATTTACCAAATATTATATTCTTTAATTTGATCCTCATTCTTTAAATTTCTAAATTTTTACCCTGGCTTTTTTATAGAAGTTTTACTGGTTTTCAATTTCATTATTCAATTCAAATTGATGGTATAATGTTTTTCAATTTGGTCCTCATTATTTTGATTTTTATTTACTTTTCTTAACTTTTTTGAAAAAGTTATTATTCTTTCAATTTCTCCCTTTAATCGAAACATTGTTTTTATTTTTTATGTTAATTTTGACCCTTATTCTTTTGATTTTTTTGTCCTTTTACTAAATTTGTTTTTCTTTTCAATTTTACCCTTCAATCAAATATAAAATTTATTCTGTATTTTAATTTTAATCTTCATTCTTTTAATTGCTATTTTTTAATTCTTTTGTATAATTAAAATTCTTTTTTCAGTTTCATCCTTCAATATTTGATTGGTTGGAAATTGGACTTCATGGTTTGTCCAAATTAGATACTTCGAGTTTAATGATTTAGGTCACAGGTTTGAAAAGTTAACACGGGTTTTTTTTAAAAAAAAGAGTTTTATAATTATCTTTTTTATCGGTGTATTCTAATCTCATTATCAGGGTCACAGGTTTGGTGAGATATCTCGGGTTGGTTTGGCCTCAATTACCATAGTTACAGGTTTGTCATGACTAGTTTTTTATGCCTTTTTTACCCCATCTTATCATCTAAATATTATTTTTTTATATAAAAAAAACAATAACAATCAGGCCCATAGTGAAACATAAACACCAAAGCTAGTGTGTGCATGTGTGGTTGGATTCACAAGGCGCAAAAAAGAAAATAATTTGCAGATCCACCTCTTCACCTCTTCTTTGGCATTCTTCTTTTCTTTGATGATCCACTTGACACATATTGGCTTCTTTACACTTAGTCTAAGAACCAATTTTCATGTGTCATTTTTTTCAATTGATGAAATCTCCGCGTTCATAGCAATTTTCACTTTTCATCATTTATTGCTTCTTTAAACACTATAAGATCACATGTAGTAATGTGACAATATATTGTTACATCATCATCAATAGGATTAGTTACCTCATATAAGTTTTCAAGGCTTCTCATCTTTCTTGATGAAGTGTAACTACTTGAGCTTCCATGAGAAGAATAAGGAGGAGAAGTAATTAAGCTCATTGGTGTTTGTGGAGGTGTAACTATAGGTTCTTGATAATCTTTATATATTTCCTTCTCTTCATCAAGAATCAATAGGAAATCATATTTCTCATCATCATCTACCTTCTAATCTCATGCTCCTTCTTCATTGAACTCAACATCTCTACTAATTACCATCTTTCCTTCATTAGGATTGTAAAACTTGTATCTTTTGGACTTTTGATCATAACCCACAAAGATCATATTTTTGCTTTTTTTTTCATTTAGTTTGTTCCTTATTTGATCATCTACATGCACTAGTCAATGCTCCAAAAAACTTTCAAGTGAGAAACATTTGACTTTCTTCCACTCCATGCTTTTTGTGGAGTCATGTCATTCAAACCAAAAACAGTAATACAAAGTCAAAAAGCTCAAGAACAAGAAGAAGATTGAGAGGAATGTAATTTTTATTAAGTGTTTCTCTTTAAACTCTCTTAGTTATTCACTCTCTCTTGTTGTACTAAATAATGTTGAATTACAAGTCTTTTATAGATACGAAGTCATAAATAATCAAGGAATTAAACTAATACAAGGAAATATTAATTTGAATAGGAAATGCCACCCAGTTGACCGTTTCTCAACTAGTCGACCGTTTCAACTTATTTCACTTGATTGCTCAATATCAATCGGTCGACCTGTTCCAAACCGGTTGACCGGTTCAACTAATTTTCAGCAATCAGTTTACTTTCAACGCTGAACTTTCAAGAATAGGAATTAGGAGGCATCTTGCTTGATTTGCCATACATTCCAAGACTAGGCTGTAGACTACATTTTCATATTCCTTTCTTGGTAATCTGTTCAGAATAATCACAGGAAATAAGTAGAGTAATTTCTCACGAATTAATATTTTCATTAACAAAATTTTGTACAATGTACTTCTGTTGAGTTTAATTTCCTATCTAAATTTATACAATATTCTGGTAAAGCACAAGATTTAAGTCACTAGAGTGACCTGCACCTAATCTGAGGTTTGAGAGATTGCCAGCTGAAGATATTTGAAAGTTTTTTGATGGTTGAAGAAACCCATAAACCAGAAGTCAAAATCATCTACTGTAACTATTTGCATGTACTTTTGTGATGGCTTCTTCACGTTCTCGCTCTGACTAACCCTTTTTATCTTCCTGAGAGGAATCACTACCTGCAAATATTAATGTAAAATGTTAAAACAGCTTGTGTGAGGAAGAGACAGAGAGAAATGAAGCTAATATGTTCTTGTTAGTTACTTTGTAATGGACTCTAACTGATTTTCCATTCGGAGAAGAGAATTTGATGGCTCTCTCACTACAAAAGGCGAGTTTTTGGTTGGAGATGAACAGAAGGCCTGCGAGAGGACCTGCTGTTGTTGACAAATAGGATTGGGAAACCTTCAGCAATTTCTCGTCTTCGCTAACAACAAATAACTGCTTGAAAGTTTTTTCTACCCCACCCTCTTGAAGAATTTTAGTCCCCAGACTCAACTTTCCTTTCACTGTTTCCGTAATCTTAGACCCTAGTCTCACTGCAGTTTCAAAATGATCAAGAATTAGAAGACCAATATAAGGAAGAAGGGATGAAATTTGAAGACTGCATGATTCCTAGTTTGGCAAGGAGAAATATAATTACCATGCTCCCGGACACCATTTGCAAAATTGTCTGCTTTCCTCCCTAGCTTGTTCATCCTTTCTAGAATTGAGTCTTTCTTAGTTTTTTTCAATGCAGGAGGATATTGGCCATCAGGTCCAGGCAAGTATCTCAATGGGGATCTCCTAACTGTGAATTTTCCTGAGTTGATTGGAATTCCAATAACTTGATCCTGAAATGTGTTGTTCATTTCTGATGAGGAGCTGGAATTCTCTCTTTGCTCTTGTCTATCTTGTTATTTGCAAGACCAGATATCAAGAGGGAGAGTCGCTTCCTATGGTTGATGAAACCTTGCACATGCAAAGGTATTTAAAGGGATAGGTTGCAGCTTGTCGGTCATAGTTTTTTCCTTGCATGATTCACCCACGACTCATCAATAAGAATAAAGGCAGAGATGGTAAGTTTGGTTGCTTACATGATAAAAAGTTAATGTAAAAAGGTCCAAATCTTCTTTTATGATATTCTATTTAACAACTTGGTTCTTGCAGTGCAAGGTTTCTCCTCATAAGGGAAATGAATAGGTCCTGAGGAATAAAAAAAAATGGAGGCAGGTTCGAGTGTCGTCACCCTGCTCAGGAAAATTGATTCATTTTAACATCAACTGTTTTATTTCCTCGTTTTATACTAAGAAACAGAAAACAAAGAGGGAAGTCAACTTTTTCTTCGGAGTATAGAGCTTATTCACATCTTTCCCTTCTCAAAATTCACTATTGATTCAAGGAAGGCAATCTAGAGGCCCGACAAGATTAAAAAAAATAAAATCTGGACGGTGCCTTTTGAGTTGGCAGTTTATCTTTCTGATGCTATCCCTCTTACAGTTTTAATAAAAAAAAGGGGAGGGGGGGGGGGGGGGGGGAGCTTAAAAGGCAACAAGATATGGTAATATATATGTCATCCATTAAACCACTAGAGCATACAAATTACGTCACCAGCTATTAGTAGAATATTGGAAACACATGCATGACTTGCAGCAATGGCTCATGCAGATAGAGGTAAAACAAGTTCCTGTCCTTTTGTATTTTATCCTGCAAAAGTGGCTAGCAAAAACCTAGTCTTCAGCTCAGCATTTTCTTTCTTTATACATAGATCAAGGATGGAGATCTTATTCATATCCAGGGTCTTCAATTCCAGGACCCTAGACTAGAGTTAAGAGTCCCCTCACTGTTCAACCATGCAGTGCCTTATTTGCATTCAAGTGCTTGGTGTTTTTCTGACATCAGAATTTACAAGTCTGCAAATTTCTACAGAGAATTTGATTAATCTGTGCTAAAAGAGAATGCCCGATGAAGAAGAGCAACCAGTTCAGTTGTTGATTAATTACTGGTCAGAAGAGAAAACTTTAAAAATAAATTAAAATAAAACTCCATGACTAAAAGTGCACAAATCTTATCCAAAAAAAAAATCCAATCCTTGTGGCTTCTCTCCTTTTCTTTTCCAGTACAGTCATAAACTTTTACCTCGTCGACATCTCTCTGATTTCCGAATGCCCATATCAGCACTAAGTGCGTCATGATAGGGAAGACTTTGCCTTAATGGGAAAGGAAAGAGATGCGAATGGAGGAATTCGAAGGGCGGCATCACCTTGTGCTGACGAAAGACATGATGACTTGTACTTTAATGCCAACAGGAAAGAGATTTGCGTAATCAAAGCCACGCCACGCCAGCCCCTTTCCCCACCAGCTAAGCAAGAGCCGAATATGCTACTTTAAGCCAACAGGAAGATATTTGCCACGTCAGCCCCTTCTCCCACCTGCCAAGTAAGAGCCGAATGTGCTATATGACACACACTAGCCAACTCTACCGCGCTTTGCTGCTTGTTGGATGAAAAACAAATAATAATAATAATAATATATGACGTCAATAATGTGTTTTCTATCATTATGGAAAAATTTTAATTATAAACCCATAAGTTGACGTATATATCTAATAAAATAAATAAAAGATTATATGAGATAATAAAAATCAAAAGCAATTAGAATAAACTAGATAGGCTCACGTTGTGCTGTAACCGACCCAAAATTTTTATAGCATGAAAAAAATATATTCAGGTGATGATAGTATTTTCAATTGATAAAAAAGATCTAAAACACCGGTTGTTGATTTGACTGGATTCTATACATTTAGTTAATTTAATAATATAATTTTTTAAAAAATATCGATATTAAATAGTGCGAACAAAAAAATTGGCAATAAATAACTATAAAAAATAAACTACCAATATCATATCAAGAAAGATAAGATAGAAAAGCTCATAGGAGACTCACCATCGCTCCATTGTAGTCACTACAACACCACCAGAAAGAGTTCACTAAGATGATTTTAACGCCACTGCAAAACACTATAGGACGACACTAAAATAGATTACATGTGACATCAAAGCAACAACCCAGAAAGCAAACCAAGCAAAGTATCATAAAGTATGCATCTCATGCTTATATTTAATTAATTTAATTTAATTTAATTCAAAAATAAAATTCATTTAAAAAAGCTAAATTTAACAAATAATGAAAAATAAAAGACTCGAAATAACCCAAGTTATTTTTAAAAACAATGAAAAATTCTATAGAAAGAAAATAATAAAAAAATAATAGAGCCTAATCTCCAATTAAATAAATGTTGAAGATGAAACTTAAAAAAAAACTAATCTAGAAAACCTAAGTTAATCTCCCAAACTCGTAACCCAAGAAATCCTAGACTCATGAACAATTAAGAATCTCAATTCCCAATCAATTTAATGTTAAATTATGAAATAAAAAAAACCATCAATTTAAAACAATTGTCTAACAAACCGAGGTGAATCTCTTAAACCTAGTTTAATCTTCCAAACTTACAACCCATACTCAATTAAAAAGCTTAATTCCCCCCACCAATTTAATATTAAAGAAGAAATAAAAAAAATATCAATTTAAAAATACTTTCAAATTAAAAAAATAGCAATCAAAAGAACAAGAATCGAATTTGATAGAAAAATAAAATTAAAGGATGAGATTCTAAGAAAAATTCAATTTTAGAAAATATCTCAAATAAAAAAAATAACAATGAAAAAAACGAGGACCAAATCTGATAGATAAAGAAATTAAATGATGATAAAAATAAAAATAAATTTTAATTTTATAAATTATTTTAAATAAAATAAATAATAATCAAAAGAAAAAGGATCAAGTTTGAAGGAAAGATAAATTGAATGGCTACTTTAAAATTTGGAGACTTGAGCACGGAAATTAAGGATAAGAGAAAAAATAAGAAAAATAAAAAGTTATTGGTGTTAAACTAGAGATCTGTTAGCCATACGCATCACTTAGGATTCAAACAGATAAAGTTAATTTCAGTCATAAGTTGTTAAATTTCAAACCATAACATAAATGGATATCCAACACAAACCACTATACGAAAACTTAGTAGAAAATGTCACAGGTGGAAATAGAATGACAAAATTGATAATATTAATTACTCGTGAATTCAAAACTCGTTGCGAGACCGACTTGTCTTCATCCAAAGAATATTCAAAGTAAACCTCCACCGCGCGTGTCTGTAGGTTGGGCAACTTTTTCCCGCAAATTTTGAATTTTGTTAACAATCTGCAGTTGAATATAGAGAATCCATTCGTTAGGCATCAATCAAAAAAACAATCAAGTAAGAATAAGATGGCAGTATGACACCACAAATCGGGCTGATCAAACTTAGATAATGCTGTGATGGAAATCAGGCTTCTATTCATCTTCTCATCGTCTAAACCAACCCCTTTGGGGCTTGCACAGATGTGTTGTTAAAATGATGAGCAGAGTGTGTCCAAAGGACATCAAGCACAACAGATCCTGTCGATGCCCAAATTAACAGCAAGTAAACTATGTAGGAAAGTATTTCCGGCTGATCATCTAAAATATTTCCTAACTTATTTATGCATGTTGATTTTCCTATTAAGCAATGCACGCATTAAATTGTCCTAGGAAAGTCATAAATAATATTTTCTAATTGAAAAAATTGTCCCCTAGACGGTATAAATTTATGCGTAAATATAAATTCCATTCTTTGGTTTCAATCGTCGTCTGAATTGAAGCTCTTTCTCTACGTTTATTCAGGTTAGTGATTACTGTTACAAACTCACAATATTGCAATCAGTTCAGAAATCATGCATGTTAATTAGTTTATACTGTGTAATTTGATTTTATTAAAAAGTTATGGGATGACCAATAAAACCCTAATCCTGTGTTGCTTTATTAGTAAGATTTAATCACTTTTCTTTGTCTTATATATAATCGAGAAACCATCTAGATTTCATCACCTTAATTTGATGGTCTGTCTTGAACTATAAATCTTAGGATGTATGGCCATCACACTCTATAGTCTGAAAAATCAGACTTTCGGCTACAAGATAGGGTTGGAAAGTATTGAACCTGGAATCTTTAGTGGTTAATTATTACTAAGCTATTATATATATATTAAATCTATGTATCGTACAATAATCTCTTCAAATCTGTATACAATAAAGATCTCATAATCGATATTGTTTCTTGTGTATTTCCACAGTTAGGAACATCATTATGGAGGCTCCAATGGTTGCTGTCAGAGAAGTTGCCCAGATCCCCAAGAAAAAGAGCAATTATTTCTACCTTGTATTGGGTGGTGTT
>Ga0325411_1009172_pt1 | contig 10608 bp, 4 predicted proteins | sample PopdelMetagenome_13_FD_206181 | JGI IMG/M metagenome (GOLD analysis project Ga0325411, IMG submission 206181) | Populus deltoides microbial communities from Bellville, Georgia, United States - Xylem-PdIQD-R4 | ecosystem: Host-associated > Plants > Phyllosphere > Stem > Wood/Secondary xylem...
ACGGCGCTCTCTATATATATATATATATATATATATATATATATATATATATAGTTAATTAGTTAGGATTTTATTTTTAAAAACACTTGTCTGGCACACACAATATATCCTGAGAATTCCATACATAGGTAGGATATTCTGATTGAAAACGCAATGCAAATCATGTTTTTTAAATATTTAAAAAAATTTATTAAAAATTAATTTTTTATATTTTAAAATATTTTGATGTGCTAATTTTAAAAATAATTTTTAAAAAATAAAAAATATTATTTTAATATATTTTATTATAAAAAAAACATTTTAAACAACAACCACGATCCCACTCTTAAAAATACCATATAAAATCTGAAGTTAAAATTATGCTCAGACTCCTACTATTTATTTTCTTTATAAGGCCGCATAAATGGGTGCATTGTGCAACTAATAACAGCTACGTACGTCCTCTGATAATACTAATAAATATTCACCGTATGATAATTAGAATTCACGTACACCCATTTTTTCATTATCTAAGACTTTGGAGTTGTCGTTTCAAGAATGCGCCGACATCATTTGTCTTTTGCGGTGTACGCAATTTACCTACATCGAGGTTCATTCATGATTCATGGGACCTAAAAAGTGATGTGGTCAATATCCTGCACGTGGATTGAGGTTTGAACAACACGTGGATTCACCATGTACAATGAATTCTTCTTAAATAACTATGACCTTTTCTTTCTTCTAATCTTTGCCCATGTGACAGGTCGCAGGTTGGAGCATGATTCAAGAGCTCCATATTAGCAATATTAATAGCGACAAAATTGACCTTTTCAAGTTTTTTTTATTTTATTTTATTTATCGGGATACGACTCTCTTTATAAAATTGATGGGCTTGGTCTTATTATATAAATATCAGTCCAAAAGTCAATCTTATTATACTTGCCCTCTGACATATATATATATATATATATATATATATATATATTGGGAGTTTTTGTTCTATGAATTATTGGGATTAATATTGAGCAGCACGTATATGGGAGTTTTTGTTCTATGAATTATTGGCATTTTAAAGATTTAATAATTTCTTAAGTGTTAATCCCAAGATTTAAATTGATAGTCATAAATTAATAATAACTATAAAAAATGTTTTCATTATGGTACCAACTGTGTGAAAAGCACTCTTATTAAAACCAAGTCTTTAAATATCATTAGTATAATTCAAATGTGTTGTTCTAGACTTAGACTAGGATTAGAAAAATAAACAAATATAAAATTATTTGAGGATATGATTTGGTAGTTTAAATTAATTTTATAGTTCAAATGATTTCTTAACATGAAATTAAATGATTTTATAGTCTTTAAATAATTATAATTTTAAAGAATATATTAGAAAATAATATAAAATTATTTAATACATCATTCAATAAATTGTTTTTTGTGTCAAAATAATTATTTTACATGGTTTCAAAACTTCAACAACGACTTTCATAAGTTCAAATCTCGCTACCAGGTTTCACTAATGAAATTAATAAAAATTAAACACCAGGAGGGAGGAATTAGTAGGCCAATATATGAACCATTAAATTTTAAAATTCGTTTGCCGTCCAAGAGCATGGTGCCACCAGGGCTTCGATGGGCTGAGCAGTCGGCGTTGTGAGTCAAACAAGGTTGGTTGGTGACCATCCTCGTCGTTGTCATCTATGGAGAAATGAGTGGTGCAAATTGTCTGTTATCAATTGCGTACGTACTTTGCCAGTTTCGGCGACTGAACGAAGTTGATCTCTTCAAAGATTAGACACGTTAAGCAAGTTATCTGAAACTCAAGGAAACTTACAAGTGTCATTAATCAAGTTTTAATGTTGATTAATGAGACATGTGACATCAACCAATTTGGTATTTACCAATGTTCATGCACGTTCAAACTCGATCAAAATCTCAGCTAATTAGCATGTATCAAAGTGTCTTTCTTAGGTTAATAATGGTGACTTCAGCAAAGATTTAAGTGAAATTGGAGGGAGGGATTAACTTTGTCTCACATTCTAAATGTGAAGGATCCAATTGTTTTTGTTTTTTTCCCTAAAAAAACACAAATTTCAATACAATTGAATCACGTAGTATGCAGCTACAAGTCAATTACAATAAGAAAGGCAAAACTATACATCTTGATAATCATCTTTGGCCACGATCAACCTTTACCAAAACCTTAACCACTTTGCATTTACAATTAATATTCTCTCTTATACTAATAATTTTGACTTTTGCAATCCTTTTTTATAATAATAATAATAATAATAATAATAAAAGACTACTTAACTTTGTCTCAAGGCAGAAGGGCAACCACTCAATTGCATTTTTTTTAAACCATACAATTGAATTATTCAACCAGAGGGTCCTGCACAGCAGAAGAACATGCTACCAAGCCCATAACAATGATATAAGCAGAGTTGTACCTTCTCATAACGTGTTTGGAATGTGATTATGGTTATTTTTTAAAATATTTTTTATGTTGAAATATATTAAAATGATATTTTTTTATTTTTAGAAATTATTTTTAAGATCAGCGCATCAAAACGATCCAAAACACATAAAAAATTAATTTTTAGCAAAAATAAATTGAATTTTTAGAAAATATATTTGCATCGCGTTTCTAGACATGGTATTACTGATCATCGTCATCATCAGACAGTGTTTATCCTTGAAATATTCAGACGAGCTGGAATAGCATTGTGTGTGATTTTTATAATTGAAGGAAGAAATGGCCATCTCTATCGAACTTAATCTCAATTTGTATTTATTGTATCCAGCGGAGATATATAATAGAGACGTGTCTAATGTATTTCTCATGCTTCAATTCAAGGGGTATTTATTTTACACTAATCTAGTTTTAAAAAATTAAATGATGGTCCAATTTAATTCTTAAGAACCCTATCAGGTTTTTTTTTCAATTTAATCGGGCCAATATCCATACGTTGAACAATTACAAGACAAAAACGAAAGTGATGATCACTTGGGTAGTGGTTTCTGACCCTCCTAATGATAGTTTGATTTTTCTTGTAATATTTTTTAACGGTTTTGGTATTTTAATGTTAAAACTTATTTAAAAAATAAAAAATAAAATTATAGGACCCTCCTCATGATGATCAGAAAGAATACAGAGGTTTTGTCTTTATTAAGGTCGCAAAGGAGTTCCGAGCAGCCCAGACAAAAACATGTGACTCTGGTGGGACAGAAACTACAAACATCAAACATCGATGTGTCCAAAGCAAATTGGATTCATTGATCTTAGATTTTTCTGCAAGAACGAATTACGGCTAAGAACATGCAATAAAATGTACAACGAGAGATTCATTGATCTTAGACTTTTAGAGTATTGCGGCTAAAAAAACATGCTATAAGATATACAATGAGACTGGCTAATGATGATTTTGACATTTCAATGATACAATCCGACCATATCAACCCTTCATGATGCGAGGAGTCATATGTCGATAAAACCATGTACTGTGTTGAATTTCACCGGCACAACTCTCCTGCTCGGTAATAAAAAGGAAGGACTGGGTGGTGAACAGGGAAAAGGTCTCCCATTATCATCGTACGTGGAATGAAAATAAGGTCATTAAACAAAATTATTTGTCCTGAGCGTGCTCTAAAAGTGTAGATGGATTTTTTGTATAGCAAGGTGATGGATTGTTCTTTGCGTGTAAAAGAGGAGCCGAAGGTATTTACCATGCAATGCTGAAAACATTCATTATGTTAGGGTTATAATTTACTAATTAATACAGTACTTGTATACTTGTAATTTAGTAGAAATTTTATAGTTATGCTTTTTTCCTCGATCAAATAATATAAAAAAAAACTATCTTCAACTTCACGAGAAAAAAAATGTAGTGTTATTTCCACTTTATCATACTCTATAATCTGCTTTTATTAATTAGATAGCCAAAAATACTCGTAATTATAAATTTTATAAGTGATGATAATTAGATTTTAAAAAAATGATATTTTAATGTGAGCATTACATTTATAATTAGAAATTTGATATAGAGACTTGTTTTGTAACTAAGGTACTTAGATTTCATCATTTTTTAATCGTTGTCTATCACTAAATTAGTTTTTTTTTAAATAAAAAAATTGGTCAAGCGAAATTTCTTTTCTTGTTAAAGGGTTTTTTTTTTTTTTTTTTTTGAGCTTCCTAATACTATCTACCATTAAATAAGATATTTCACAATAATATTAAAGATTAGAAGGTAATATAGTCTATGAATAAAAATAAATATGGATTGAGATTAATAATTCTTGAAGTGAGAATAAATCCAAAAAAAATAAAAGTATCCTCATTCTTCAGCTTTATCAGAAACTATACTGGAGAAAAAAGGAAATGAGCCTTTACTCTTTTAGCCACCAAACTCCAAATTGCTGAGCACACGGCATTGAGCTCATTGGTATTCCATTGTGGAAAATGTAACCAGCAATTTACAAACGCTACTAGGCCTGCCTAATGGGTCACCCGCACTTGCATCTTCTCCTCTGGCATCAACCCTGTTGCGAGGCCTTGGATTCTGACCCTTTTCGCTTGGGCCTCCGAGCTTTCTCGGCTGCCCAAGGAGACTGCATATCAATTCGACATTCATATATGGCAGAGCCCAAAAAAATAGAAAACTTCAGGCTAACAGAGAATCAGAAAATCTTCCACAAGCTCTTAGTGCCAACCTCAAAAAAACAAAAAACCTCTTGGTTCATAGCGTAATGTTTCAAATGGATTTCCACGAGGGGAAAAAGAATAAGTGGAAAACAACGGTTTCAAGAGACTCGAGTCATTGCATGGACACACGAGACACCTTTTCAAGATGCAAACCCAGTACAGGTCTATGAACAAAAGTAAATATGGAGTGAGATTACTTCACATTTAGAAAAAGAAAGGGAGGATTTGGCCAGATTTTGATTGGCTACAGCATATAAAGGGGAGGATTAGGCCAGATAGGCAGATACAGATCCCTGAGTAATTGAATCAGGAATCCCATATCTTTCGAGGAACTCGTCGTGAAAGAGAACATAAGCAAATGTAGACAAATCAACTTTCGCTAACCCTTCATATCTCCTGAAGTGTAAGTAAAACCAGACACTTACACTTTAGCACCCCTATTCTCAGCATTACCTAGATCCTAGACCACAAACAGGGTTTTTGAGTATTTGCCAAAGTACTGTGTGCTTTTTTCATGGTCCCACAGCAGATCACTAGACTGGAACGTGTGCTACGCAGTAGGTCAATAGTGTTTTGAAAAAATTCAAGAAAAACTCGATACTCATGTCATTAATTTTACTATATTCAATATCAATTAATTTAATAATCTCATTTAAATTAAAAGCAACAATAAAGAACAAACCGTAAAAAAAAATTTGACATGGCAATAATAAACATAAAAAATAAATCATCGATATCATATTATACTTGTGAAGAGCAGAAAGAAAAGTTTATTGGAGACCCACCACCACTCGACCGTGGATATCGGCCACAACCCAAAGAGCTTGCTTTGGTTCAAATTCTATTGTAAAAGGATGCTAGAAGACATCGAAAAAAGCTGCATGATTCGCTAAAACAATGTCCTGTAAAAGCAAACTTAACAAAACACAATGAAGTGAATTATCCATCTATATTCAATCATTCAAGAAAAAAAATTATTTTGAGAAAATATATATAACAAAGCACAAAACAAAAAAAAAGAATCCAGATAACCTAACCAAATAAAAAAAAAAAAACAAAAGACGTCGAGAGCATATAAAAAAATAGAGTTTAATCTCTAATAAACTAAATATCAAATGATAAAATCTAGAGAGAGAAAAACATTAGATTAAAAGAATGATAAAAAGAAAAAGCAACTCCTAGCAAACATCAAGCAGGGTTAATTCTCCAAACTAGAATCTAGAAAATCTCAAAATGAGATTAACCAAAAAGTTTAAATTCAAATCAACTCAATATTAAAGAACAAAATTGAATATAAAAAATCACAAAGCAAAAAAAATTAGCAAAACAAAAAAAAAATCAAAAGAATAATAAGAAAATTTGATAAGAAAAAAATGATCGACGATAAAATCACCAAAAAAATTACACTATAAACATTATAATTATCTTAGATGACATAAATAGCAATTAAAAAAAAACAAATTTAAAAAATCTAATGAGGATGAAATTGAAAAAATTTAAATTTTCATGAGTTATTTCAAATTAAAAAATATCAACCAAAAGATAAGAGACTAAATCAGAAACAAAGAAAAGTAAAAACAAAATCAAATGTGAATGAAATTAAAATTGAAACAAATTTTGATTTTCATAAGTTATTTGAAATAAAATAAATATCAATCAAAAAATCATGAACATAATAAAAAACAGAGAAAACCTACATGGCTGATTTGAAAAATTGTACGGTAGAGCACAAGACTCGAGTGAGAGAGAGAAAAAAGAAATGGTCATTAAAGCTAAATCGAAGCTCTGTTTTCTACACACGCCACTTCTACATAAAGGAAAAATTGAGATGAATCTAATGACGCCACGAAATGGCATTTTTGCTTGCTAAAATCAGTTGCACGTTATGTATGAAGACAGCGGAGTGGGTGATGTGCTCACACGTGTCCAACACATGACAATGATTTTTTTAAATCCCTTTAATTTATTAAAAGACAAAACTAACTCTCACTTTACTCAATAACAACATAAAAAATAATAGTACAATAACCAAAATATCCTCGGATTCAAGGTATAAAAAAATTAAAACCCAAGCACAGGGTGGTATTTTTACTGTGCAAATAAAAAAGATAAGACGAAAACACCACTCCTAGCAAGCCAAAATATTTTTTTATATAAGGTTAAATTGGCTCTTTTACTGTATATTTTCGAAGTAAAAATACAAATATATCCCTCAACAACATCAAAGCATTAATCTTAAGGATATTTAAGATAATTTACTATGCAATTTTAAAATAAATGCATGTTGTGCCCTCGGTCAATTTAAAAATAATGCCAAAATACCCCCATTGAAAAGATAATCATGCCCTCAATCTCTAGCCAAAAGGTTTTTTTTAAGGGTAAAGTGGTAAGTTAATTGTTCTCATCCACAGTTAAACGTGTCTAGATTCACCGCCCATTCTAGTTTTTTTAATGGAATTTATCAGGTATGCTCACACTTGATACCCAGAGTTAAGATAATACCATTTCTCACATTTGATAGACAAGGCTATGCGCTCTTTAAACCTGAAATAGAAAAATTGGCATACAAACTATGGTAAGAAGTTAGCGACACAGTGGAGGGCAAGGAAGAAAACTACAAAACCATTCAAAATCAACTCAACATATTTTTCCATTCAAATCCACTCAACCTCACCTTCGTCAAGAGCATCTATGATTGAACAAAAAAGGAGCATCTCACAAAAATGAAATCAGCCTCTGCTTTTAAAACTCTCTGAGCACATCTACCAAGAACATGCAAATGAATAGATGGACTTCAGTGGCATAGGTTGTGATATAATATTGCAGAAAATAGAATGAAGAATATAAAGTTAGGAGTTAAGATATCCCACCTGGCAAAGAGACAACTGAGTCCAGCAAGTACAAAGGCTGCAAGAACTGAATAACAAGGATTTATCTGCTGGAATGGATCTGCTTAGCAGCATTTTACCATGAAACTGAACTCTCAAGTTGTCCAGGGTTCATGGCCTTTATCAACAATGAGAGGCAGCAGTATGGTGATCAAATTAAAAAACATCATCAGGGACAAATCCTCTTTGAAGCATTTCATCATGGAATCGAAATGCCTCATTCAAGTTGTCCTGAGTGACGTGTCCATTTATCAAAGCTGTGTATGTGGACCTATCAGGATTTATCCCTTTCTCAATCATTTTCCGTAAGACCAGCTCAGCCTCTTGCATCCTACCCTGCCTACAGAAGCCATTCATAACTACATTATACGTGATAATATCAGGCAACAGACCTTCTTTTTCCATCTTATTAATCCAAAGAAAAGCTTTGTCCATGTTATCTTCTCTCACAAAACCATTAATAAGGGTGTTATACGAAATATGATCAGGAGCAACTCCTTTAGCAATCATCCTGCCCAAGAACTCATCAGCCTTCGATGAATCACCTGACCGACAGTAGCCTTTTATAATAGTGTTACAAGTGACAAGGGTGGGTTTAATACCCTTTTCAATCATCACATCCCACAATCTAAAGGCCTCAGATACATGGCCCACACTACAATACGCGTTTATTAATATGCTGTATGTAATGTGGTTGGGGAAAATCCTCCTAGAGATCATACCATCCCATAACTCACTGGCTTTCTCCATTTCACCCACCTTGCAAAACCCATCAATCAATGTATTGTATGCCACGATATCTGGTTTGATATTCCTTTGAGTCATCGTCCCAAACAAGCTTAGTGCTTTAGTCATATTCCCATCCTGACAATGGCCATGAATAAGTGTGGTGAAAGTGTAAAAATCAGGGAGTGCACCCCTTTCCACCATCTCATCGAACAGCTTATCTGCATCTGTGAGCATCTTTTCTTTGCACAACCCATTTAATATAGTATTGTATGCAATCACATCCAAGACACAACCCTGCTCCAGCATTTCATCCCGTATCTTCAAAGCCTCCAACATATTGCCATTTCTACAATAACCATGCATAAGAACAGTGTAAATCACATTATCTGGAACCAAACCAAATTTCTTCATATCTCTAAAGTACACCAATGCCTGATCAAGGTGTCTGTTCCTTGAAAAAACTGCAATAAGGGAACTAAAGCTTACTAAATCAGGAACAACACCCTGACGTAACATTTCACCAAAAATTTCTTTGGCTTCAGAAAAATTGTCTCTTCTGCAGCTCTCAACAAGCAATGTGTTATACGTAGTGGTATCAGGACTAAACCCAATGTTCAGCATCTCAATCAAAATTCCCTTTGCTCTTGCATATCTTCCCTTTTTACACAGACCATTTATAATAGCATTATATGTAAAAAGACTCGGTTTCAAACCTTTATCTGCCATAGAGTTCATTATCTCAAAAGCTTCTTCTAAAAGTCCTTCACGACAATACGCACCAATTAAAGTATTATAAGTCACCATATCTGCATAAATCCCGTTTCCCTCCATCTCACTTAAAAATGACTTGACATCATCAAATTTACCATCTTTACACAAAGCATTGACCATAATGTTTAATGTATAAACATTCAATTCAATCCCACTTCTAACAACTTCCCTATGCACTTCCCATGCCAATTCAACCCAATCTATCTTCACTAACCCTCCAAGAAGACTATTGCAAGCATTTATAGACACCAAATACCCTTTACTCCTCAAAATTCTAAACGCCTCAGTCCCTTCCCTTAACTTCCTAGCTTGCACATAAGTTCTTATCAACAAATCAAAAACCAAATTATTAGTCCCACAATTGCCACACATCGATGATACCAAAGCCTCAACAACCTCAACCCTCGAAACCCCACTTCTCCTAATCATTCTAAGAATCAAAGCTTGTGCATCAGATAATCTTCTACTACGAACAAAAACATGAACCATTGCACTCAATGAAACGGATGAATGCTTAAAGTTTGAACCATTTAACACTGACGAATCAATAAACCTTTGACCAAGTTGCAAATTAGCATTACAACGACATAAAACATCAACAATGACTGATGGGTTCAAGCGAAGTTGATAGGAAAGCAGAGAATTTACATTACCATGTTTTAAATTGAAGATGATCTTCTCCACCAATAAAGAATCAGGCAGGGTTGTTGCTGAAGAAAATGGTTCTTTATATGGGTTTTGAGAGGTTTCTATTGTTTGGAGACATCTAAAGCTAGATTTAGAGGCAGGGTTTAGAAGATAGGTGATAAAGTTATATCTTTTGTGGGTTTTGAGGATTGTTAGAGTGTGTTTTTGATTAAGTAGAAAAAGATCCATTTTTGTGAAAGTATAGCTAGCTGTTTGCTCGAGGGTTTCGTCTCAGTCCGTCAGTTTGAAGATTCTGAAAGAAGAGGAAACTGTCGAGGACGAGGAAATAAAAGTTGCAAGAAAGTCGATTCTGAACCTCTCTTGTTGTCTATTTGTAGATGAACCCTCAACTCGCCGTACTTGTTTATTCTTTTATTGATTAATTTTGAGTTAATGACAACTTAGTTATCATAGTTTGTTTAAATTACAAAAACTCTAAAAACCGTGGTAAAAAGTAAAAACACTGTACATCCAGATAAAAAAAAAAAGTATTCATTGCTATTGCTATGATAAAATTACTTTTTTACTCTTTAAAGAAAAAATTATTTTGTCTTTTGGTATGGGGGCTAATTCTATCTTTTCTAGACTTATTGGTTATTAAAAATTATCATGAGGTATTTATATTTTTTTCAAATTTTTTAAATAGTCAAATAATTAAATTACTTTTCAAGTCAAGAAAATATTAAATATATTGATCAAGAGTTTTTTTAAAAAAATATATATAATATAAACCTTTTTACTTCTAAATTCTAGAAAAAGTAGTTATGCATTCAGGGCCATTAGTTTTCTTTCACTTAATTTCATAATCATTGATTTTTTACTTGATTATTTAATATTTAAATCTAAAAA
>Ga0325411_1009175_pt1 | contig 10605 bp, 3 predicted proteins | sample PopdelMetagenome_13_FD_206181 | JGI IMG/M metagenome (GOLD analysis project Ga0325411, IMG submission 206181) | Populus deltoides microbial communities from Bellville, Georgia, United States - Xylem-PdIQD-R4 | ecosystem: Host-associated > Plants > Phyllosphere > Stem > Wood/Secondary xylem...
ATGGGCTGATTTTTATAATTAAATTAATGTATTATATATATATATAAAAATAAAAAAAATGTGTCTAGGATTGTAATATATAATATTTTCATTATTAAAACTTATGTGAGTAAAAGGATGATTTAAAGGTTTAAGTAGTTTTTGATGCATCAAGAAATTCTAATGAACTTGTGCAGAGAAGGTGTTTTCTAGATAACGTTATTGTGTATCACAATCTCAGGTTTCTTCTAAACTCTTACTCTTTTTTTATATTTACTTTTAGTTATTATTTTTATTATTAATTTTAGTTGTTAATTTAATATTAAAAAAGAAAACAAAAATCTTGGTTGTATTTATTTACCTAATTCTTTCAAATATCTTTAACTTTCCTAATAATATTAAAGAAAAATAGGTTATTTTCCTTTTTTTTCCAAATTTTGTTTGCTTGATTGTTGTTATGGACATCGTAAACTTATTATTTATAAAATGTAGAAATTTTTTGGTCAAAATTTTATTTGTTGACAACAACAAATGAAATATAATGAAGGAATGAAAATTGAAGTATGAGAGTTCCTTATCTTGGTCCACACTTTGATGTTATAAGCTCAACATATCAAGGAGATTTTAATCTCTTATGAAATTTGTTTTTCCTGGTGTGTGCTTTTGGCCGTGTGGTGTAAGCCTTCGTTATATATGTTTTTAGATAATATTTGAGAATGTGGTAGCGATTGTAGTTTAAAGCATTTTTTTATTGGAAAATATATTAAAATAATATTTTTTTATTTGAAAAAATAATTTTAAATAAATAAAATTAAATTTTTAAACAATATTATTTTAACCAAATTTCCAACACTACTATAATGGTATCACTGCGTCTTCTTTGATTTCCAAGTGACGTACGCATAAGTTATAATTTCCTTTATTGCTAAACATGGACCCTGCTTCTCAGAAGCTTTAATGGGCTCGCTGTCTTTTATTTGGAATTCTTACTTTGAATGAATGAAGTTTTTCATGTTTTTAATTGGATTTGTTCTGGAAAAATTCTTACTTTGAATTTTCATGTTTTTAATGTTAGAAAAAGTTTAGTTACTGCATCTTTGTTGGATTTTATGATCTAATTAAAATAATTACTAGTAGATTTGGATTTTATGTTGGAAAATGTTATTTGTTGAATGATTTTTATAAATTAAGTATAATACTTTCTTTTAATACCGCATTGCTTTTTCCATCTTCACCTGTTGCTAATGTTGAATGTTGTGATTTATGCCATGGTAGGCTTAGATATGTTAACTTTAACACTATTGAAAGAAGAATGATGCATTTAAATTTAATTTCTAAATCACATATTAATAAAAAATATATATAAAAAATTTGTGTACAAACTAAATAACCTAGAAAGGCTTTTAATCTTGTAGAAAAGAAAAAAAGTTTATTGGAATTAATATATAGTGCTATTTGTCATAGTAATAGTAATAATACCCTGACGTGTGGTGATAAAAGATATTTTATAAATTTTATTGATAGCTTTTCAAGATGTTTATTTTACTAACTATAAAAGTGAATTGTTTGATAAGTTTAAAATTTTTAAAGCAAGAGTAAAATTTTTTACTATATGATAAAGGTGGTGAGTGCTCTTTTAATGAAATAAATTATTTTTTAGAATTGCATGGTATTATACATCAAGTACTACCCTTTTTATTCACCACAGTTTAATGGGACAACGGAGAGGGAAAAAAACTATAATGGATATAATTAATATAATGTTAATTAGTTATGGTTTGTCTAATAATTTATAGGGGTGAAGATTTGTATTCTACTTATTATATTCTTAATATAATTCCTTATAAAAAAATTGGATAAAACACCATTATATATATATATATATATTTTTTTTTACACCATTTTTCTGGGTAGCAACTATGTCACATGCAAAGGGATTTGGGAGAAGAGAAGAGGAAAAATGATGAAAAGTTGTAGGAAAAGGGACAAAAAGATAGCCTTTCTATTATCCATTCGATGGCCCGTTTGGTAATAGAAAATTACAATCTGCTCAAGCTAAGGTGGAATGTCGCTGAATCTTTAGGGGCTAAGAAGGAGTCCACTTTTCACTAAGTTTATGTTTTGCATCGAAATTCAATCGTGTTTTTAAAAAAATTTAAATTTTTTTAATTTTAAATAATTTTTTAATATTTTTTTATCATTGTTTTTAAGAGTTAAAAATAAATTTCAAAAACTATTATTTTAATACATTTTCAAATAAATTTAATTTTTAAAAAATAACATCTAACACATTCATGGACATCCATAAGCTTTCCCCTTCTTCTTTTTTCCCTCTTCCTAATGTAGTAATGTTCTTATTATTACATTGCAGCTTTTCAATGATCCAAGATAATAGTCTTTGGAAAAAGAAAACCCAATTCTTTTATTTTTGTTCTTTAAAGAGAGCTCAGAGAATCATTATATCCTCTATAAGTTATTTGGTATTTTGTTTTAACATGTGTTGTTTAAGTATGTTTTAAAAATATATTTAATATAAAATATATTAAATTAATATTTTTTCAGAATTTTATATTGTGTTTCATATATTAATATAAAAAATTATTTTAATTTTTTTCAATAAAAAAGCAGTTTAAAAGAGGACAAGGAAACCATTTCTTTTTCTTTTCCTGCCATTTTTTTCAAGAAGGGCCAAGGCCCAAAAAAAACATAAAAAAACTTATTTTTGACATAACAAATGAAAAATCTGAACCTTTTAGTAAATGATCTAGTGGTAAGAGTTTGGGATTGAGGAGTTTGCTCCTCCTATGATTTCAAGTTTGAGTCATGTGGTTGTTAATATGATGGTAACTGGAAACTTACATGGTCGTTAACTTCAGAGCTTATAGGATTAGTTGAGCTGCACGAGCTGCGTGCAAGCTCATCCAAATTCCATGTTAATAATAATAAAAATTCTTAATTTCATCCTTATCAAAGTTTGAAATTCCCTCAACGACAATTGTGAAGTCAACTACCGAGCAGAGAAATTTTACACCTAAAAAGTTTGCTATAATCACTTGGTCAGCCAATCTGTTTAAATCCCTTATTTCCGTGCATTATGCCTTCTCTTAACCCTTTTGACTTTTGAGTTCATGACTTTTTAAAGCACGGTCTTATCCATGCATGATCCCTTTCACAATTCTCAGCCAGCTCTGATATTGCCCCTTGACTTTATTTGTTTTCATTATTATGATATTTTTATTAAGAAGATGTTTATGCGGATGACAATAATTATTTTTTAAGGTATTTTTATTTAAAAGTATATTAAAATAATATTTCTAATGTTAAAATGATTTAAAGATATAAAAAAATAATTTAAAATGAAAAAAATTTAAACTTTTTATAAATACTGATGGAACGCAATTACTATTAAAAATAATTTGTTTTTCATATTTTTTTTTTTATTTTTGATATATCACATCAAAACAAAATTAAAAAACACTAGAAATATATATTAATTTGAAGTTTTTTTTATTTTTAGAAAAATAGAATCCTGAAAAAGAGCGTTAAACCCGTTCATAAATGGTCCCTTTCCTAAGTGCCAGGATCAGTACTGGTCCAAGATCTTGATATTGCAATAAATGAGCTTTATGGTTCTGGACGCAGAAGATGAGCTTTTACAACTGATCACCTCCTCAAACGGGTTCTGTTCTGTTCATCTCTTTTTTTAGAAGAAGGCAATGTATCCTATGAAGTATATATGAACTGAAATTAATTAGCTGTTTTTCCTTTTCTAGCTTTCCATGCATGCCACAGACAAGGTTCTACAATCCACACATGGATGAGCATGATTAGGAGCTTATCCCTAGCAAGCCTGGCGAGTTTTGGGTAGGCACGACCAAAGCTATCCAAGAAAATCCCATCTGCGTGCCGTATTTCAATTTGCTCAGGAGCTTATTGTCTGGATAATTATTCCATGAAAGCTATCTTCATATGCTGTGTGTGGATGATAGAGGTTAGATTCTCGTTGGAGAATGATAAAGGTGGGGAGATGTTATTTTCATTTCACAGTTGCTTATCCCACCATCTGATCTTTCTCTCTGCCAGCAGCGTTTCTTTTCTCCATTCTCGCTAGCTCATGTCAATTATTTTGTTGGTGGCAGCACTGTTACTTGCGTTTCACCTTTCTGGGTTTTGACTTCTAGTATTGCACTCCATACTTTGATTTTTCACAGTGCAAAAACTGATAGGGAGTTGTTGAAGAGAATAGAGTGCGCCCTGCCCCTTATTTTTGTATTATAGTTTATTCCAATTTGAGAAATATGTACTATAGATCTTAGTTTATTATTTATTTTTATTTCGTAAAATTCTTTTATGTGTGCTTGGGACTTCCATATAATGGTATTAAAATCCTTTCTATTAGAGAATTAATAGAAAATCCTTCTAATCTTCTTTTACTGGCTGGATTCACTTCTAGATTAGAAGTCATTCAATTTTTTTTTTCCTATCAATGATATTTGATCTTTGGCAAAATACACACACATGATATGTCCAGCACTAGCCATTTGACCATAGCTTCTCGTGGATTATAATTTCTTTTTCAAAAAAATATTAGATATGTAGGCTGTTTTAATATGTTTTCGTACATAAAAAAACTTAAAGTGTAAATTGAAAAGCCAATTCAAACATGTAATTATATAAATTAATAATCATTTATGTAAATAAACGGAAAAAAATTGTTAATAATAACCAAGAGAGAAATTGAAAATAAAAATAAAAGATGAATATAAATCAAGATATTCAATCAAACAAAATGAGACATTCACCCGATTGTATTTACTGAACTTGTTTATTTAATTCAATAAAAGATAAATTCACATCCTAAAAAACTCATGACCTAAGAGATAAACACAAATGAAACTGATTGAATAAACTCACAATCTTAAATAAAAATGATGCAAGGCCCAATACATGAGCAATATTATTTAAAAATGAAAGGTTTTTTATTTTGAGAAATAAAGTTTATTTGTATAAATCCCAAAAAAAATTACAAATGAATTAAATAATATCTTGAAAAACAAAACACAAACAAAAAAAATATAATAAAACTTATATCAAAAAATGACATGCAAAACTCGTGACCTAGGATATAGGACCATAATAAACCCATAAAAAAGAAATTGAAGATAATCACAAAATTAATATTTTAAAAAAACTAATGTAGAACGATAGAATCACACAAACCCAAATCCTTGACAAATCAAATGTCGAAAGATAAAATCAGAAAAAAAAAATCAATTACATAAAAGGATCTAAGAAAATCAAGGGTGAAAGAAAAACATTAATTAGAGGGCTTATAAAAAATTTTAGTTGGAGGGTTAAATTGAATTAAAAAATAGCTTTATTAAAAGGAAAAACAAATCAAAAGAATAAGGGTTAAATTGAAAAAAATAACAAAAAAAACTTTGATCGAACGATGAAATTGATAGAAAAAAAAACTTCAACAAAAGGGTAAAGGAAAGATAATTAAAATTTTAAAAAATAAGAAACAAAAAGAAAAAAAAACATTTAAGAAATTGTAGTTGAAGGACTAGATTGAACAAAAAAAACCTCTATAAAAGGAATAAGAAGAAAATAAGAAATTAAAAGAATGAGGACTAAAATTAAAAAAAATAATAAATTGTAATTGAAAGACTAAATTGAAAAATAAAAAACTTATTTAAAAAAAATAAGAATGAAATAAGAAATTAAAAGAATGAGGACTGAAACTATAAAAAGCATAAAGATTGAAACTAAAAATAAAACATATGAGTAAGTGTAATTCAAGGACTAAATTGTAAAACAAAAAAGCTTCTATAAAAATAATAAAAACAAAATAAGAAATGAAAAGAATGAGGATTGGAATTGACACAAAAAAAACAAAAAAGGTAATTATATACTTGATTGTCAGGAGAGAGAAAAAAAGGAAAAAACAAAAATGATAGTCGGTGACAATTCAATCACCATCCTCCGCCACGCACCACTCCTTATGGAAGAGAACACGGTTGCGCATACAAGGAGACGACAAAATGCCAGATTTGACCACCAAGCCAGATGCCACCCACACACTAGTGTGTGTTCAACGCGCGCCCGTAGTTTTCTGGTTTAAATATTCAAAAGTTAATGTGAAAATACCAAAACACTCTCCTGACCATGTTAATTATACAAAATACTTGTGTGAAAATATAAATATACCCTCTCTTTTTTTTTTTGTCTCATCCAAGGTTAAATTCGTATTTGCATTGGATATGGACAATAAAAAACTGAAAAAACCCTTGTCCAGCATGCCATTAATTTTTTAATCTTTGAGGCAAAGAAGTATTTTGTCTACTAAGAAGTTTGTGAAAAGTCAAGAAGTTTTTTTTTTTATCTTGGGTTGGCCTTGAAGGTCTTACCTTGAGCCAAAATGACTCATTTTGCCACCACTCGAGTTCGGTTCGGGATAGGCACATCTGAACCCAACTCCACCATAGTGCATCGTGGTTATACTAGAGATGCCCATGCTCGAACCTAATTGCTAAGTTTACTTGTGCATACCGACTTTTTATATTATTGATACTTGACATTTAATGTTAACATGACTTCCTTACCATCATGGATCTCATGGAATGATGTTAAGGCATGTTTATGTCAAAATCTAGCCCACCTATCCATATTATTGCATATCTAATAGTGTAACAACTCATAATTAGAGGCTATTATTTCATATAATTACCTCTAAAACACTTTTCATTCGCATATTTGTTGTTTTATTTATGTAAATTAACATAATTCATGAATATATAAACATCTATCAATAAGTAAAGAATTTTGATCATTAATTTACTTACAAACACACAAAAACATTCTCTTCTTCAACATTTGAATTTATCATCTTTATTTATTATCTTTGCAACATAACACACACAACCCTTTAGAGTATTTTCAACGAGAAAAACTGAATTGCTATATAGTTTTTTTAAGTAATGTAAATATAGTTTTTTTCCTTACACGCATTCAAATAAAAAAAAGTTATTTTAACAACTCATTTATACTTTAATATATTTAGTATTTATATTTTTAATTTTATGTGGAGATGAAAAAAATTATTTTAGCTCTTTATTTAAGCATGTGTTTTAAGCTGCAAAATCAAGGAGCTAATCAGCAAAGAACACAAAATCTCACCAAAATCATAACCTAATCCACCTGCCAGAGCAAACCAGCAAAGAAAAGCAACACGGTATTTAACAACCTCCCTTTTTGTGGTTAAGTTATGAAATCATGCAGGTGAAATCTGGAGTCATGATGAGAGGAGAAATTGATGGCGAGATCGGAGAGATTGATGGCGTGGGTAAAATTGCGTGGGTGATATGATTTTGATCGTGTTTTTACTAGTTTTACTTGTGACACATCAATGGATTTAATAAATAAATTGCAAAATGATGGGAATTGGCTTGATATAGTTCGGCTGATAGCTAGGGAGGACCTTTTTAAATTCGCTATTAAACAGAGTTTCCCAGATAATCCTTCCATTTTTTAGCTCGCAAGAACAAAAGAATACTGCATACCCTTTTCTTCTTCTCCTCCTTTTTTTTTAAAAAAAAAAACTAATCATGAATTCTGCATCATCTGTAATAAACTTGAGATCAATTCTTTAAAACCTGGTGATATTAGAGGGTGAATAGTGTCACCAAGCTCGCTCTCGAAATGCGGTCAAAACAGAAATTTGTTAAAATTCATTTTTTTTCATTTAAAATTAATTTTTTTTATGTTTTGAAGTACCGGTATCAGAAAGAAATTTTAAAAAATTAAAAAATATATTTTTTTGATATATTTTTAAATAAAAAAATACCTTACAAAATAATTGTTACACCACTCTTAAACACTTTTTTTAACTCCTCAATAAAAAAGTTATAGTGGGTTGTTATAGTGTTTAGGTTTCAAATTTTAGAACATAAAAAATTTGTTCAAACAAGACAAGGTGTTTAACAAGACAGCAGATTTAGTTGTTTTATATATATTTTATTGTGGATTGTTATAGCGATTGGTTTTTTGGTTTTTTTAATTTATTTTTTTAATATTGAATTGGTTAAAAATTTAGCTTTATAATTCTTTTTCTTTAAAACACTGTGAATTGTTGCAGTGTTTCTCCACAAAATTTTTTTTATCATACCTAAAACATGTGGGGAAAACACTATAGCTTTCCTTACATTTTAATGTGGATTGCTATAATGCTTTTCTTTTTTTTTTTCTTTTTTTTTTCTGTTTTTGATTTTTTTCCTTTTTTTTGTTTTTTTTGTTTTTTTCCTTTTTTTTGTTTTTTTTGTTTTTTTCTTTTAAAAATTTAGTTTTGTAATATTTTTTCTTTAAAACACGGTGGATTGCTACAGTGTTTCCCCACATAATTTTTTTTGTTATAATATTTTTTCAAAATTATTTGTCGATTTGATTTTTTTTAATATTGAGCTGGTTGAGAATTTCAGCTGTAGTTTTTCTCGCAAAACACTGTGGATTGCTACAGTGTTTCTCCACATGGTTTTTTTTGTTTTTTATGATTTTTTTTAAATTGTATTTGTTGATTTTAGAGCTGGTTGAGAATTTAGCTTTATAATTTTTTTCTTTAAAACTTTGAGGATTGCTACAGTGTTCTCCCACATGGTTTTTTTTTTTGTTTTCTTTTTTGTATGATTTTTTTCAAAATTATCTTTGTTGATTTTATTTTTTTTAATATTGAATTGGTTAGAATTTAACTTTGTAATTTTTTTCTTTAAAATATTGTGGATTGTTATAGTGTTTCCTTACATGTTTTTTTTTGTTATGAATTTTTTCAAAATTGTCTTTGTCGATTTTGTTTTTTTAATATTAAATTGATTGAGAATTACAATTACAATAAACCTAAATCATGTGAGGAAAACACTATAACTTTCCTCACAAAACACTATGGATTGCTATAGTGTCTCCCCACATGGTTTTTTTCTCTTATGATTTGTTTTCAAAATTGTCTTTGTTGATTTTATTTTTTTAATATTGAGCTGGTTGAGAATTTAGCTTTATAAATATTTTTCTTTAAAACACTGTAGATTGCTGCAGTGTTTCCCCACTTGTTTTATTATTATTATTATTATTATTATTTCTAAAATTATCTTTGTACAATAAAGCTAAATCATATAGAGAAAGACTGAAAGTACTGCAACTTTCCTCACAAAACACTGTGGATTGCGACAGTGTTTCCCCTCACGGCTTTTTTTTTCCAAAATTATTTTTGTTGATTTTTTTTAATATTAAGTTGATAGAGAATTTAACTTTGTAATTTTTTTTATTAACAGACAAGCTAAATCATGCAGCAAAAAGCTAAATCATGAGGGAAAAACATTGTATCTTTCCTTAGAAAACACTATGGATTGCTACAAATCATTATATTCTGTCTCTAAGTTTTTTTTTATTACCAACACAATTTTTTTTTTCCGTAATGGAATATTAGCTCCATCATAACTTTAGTTTCTATTACTTATCTAACACTGATTCGTAATTATAACACTATCAAGTATATTTGTTTCATACGTGGGCATGTCATCTCGTTTTTGTTATTTTAAGTTTTAAATCATTAAATAAAATATAATGATAATTTTATAAATAATTTATTTTTTTTGTTAATTTTTTACATGTATGAATGGGGTATAAAGGATTATCAACTTATAAATTTTAGGATATAAAAAATTACTAAACTAAATGAGGGTCGGAGTAATTTTTTTTAATTTTTATAATAGTATCATGCCTTCCCTCGATTTATTTTCATCATAATTTCCTGTGACATTCATAGCTTGACTTGCATAATCTGTAAAACTTACATATAATTTCCTGATAGAATATCAAAATTGCTATTCTTAAACCCTCACGAGATCTGAATCCCACCACCACCATCTATTTATTTTTTTTCTTTTTTCAATAATTAAAAGTATATGAATTACTTTTAGTATCAATCAAAATTAAATATACTATTTAGATTAAATATATTATTCGTACAAATTTAAAAACACATTCTAGATTAATACATTCAAAAAATAAATTCTTCTAGGATTAATAAAAAAAACTAATAGGGCTCGATCTTTCATTATAAGCCAAGACATATTGTGTTATTGATTGGAAGAATATAATAATGACCATTTAGCTATTCTAAAAAAATCAATGAACTAGCTGTAACACAATGTTTTCACAATGATCTATTAGTTATCATTAGGTTTAATAGATGACAAATAAATTTTTTTAATTTTTTAAAGCACGCTGAAATAATTAAATTATCCTTAAAAGTAAAAAACAAATTTAACTGACGTCCATGGTTTTTTTTTTCACTTTTTAAACACATTAAAATGAATAAATTGTCATTCAAATCAAAATTTCTTTAACTAGTGTACAATTATGTTTTTTTTTTTGTCTGTTTTTTTGGTTATGTTCATATTAAACGAGGGATAATTTGATAATTTAATAAGTATAATATTATTTTAAAAAAGATGAATTGCAGACATCAAAGTGTGGGTTGTTATCGCGCCATTTAGGTGGCTCATAAGCGGGTGCTCGACAACCAAATAATGGTTTTTGGGGCGACATTAGAATCGTCTCAGTAGATCCTCTATC